>Ga0207421_10000773_pt1 | contig 41530 bp, 39 predicted proteins | sample SodLakKL_010_SED_4_FD_187542 | JGI IMG/M metagenome (GOLD analysis project Ga0207421, IMG submission 187542) | Alkaline sediment microbial communities from Lake Tanatar, Kulunda Steppe, Russia - 8KL_010_SED (SPAdes) (version 2) | ecosystem: Environmental > Aquatic > Non-marine Saline and...
GTTAGGCATGCCGCCAGCGTTCAATCTGAGCCAGGATCAAACTCTTCAGTTTAAAGCTATTTACGGATAGCTCCGTAATACCTTTTCGAAGAGCGACCCAACCTCGTTCAAACTCTGAGGTTTGGTGCTTACTTCGCATATCGATTTGGCGTTTCCCAATCGTTAGCGACGCAAGCATCCGCACAAACTACTTGATTCACATGTTCTTAAAGAGCGCTGCTGAGTTCGTCTCAGCGAGGCCGCGTATTCTGCGACCCGGGCCAGCATGATGTCAAGATCGTGCTGCGCCCTGCTTCGGCTTGACCGGCTGCGTTACTGCTGCCGTTTTCCTCGAAGCGAGCCGCTTATGATGCCCGGCCAAGAGGAGATTGTCAACCCTTTTTCGTGCTTCCGTTTCCGCCCCGAGGGGCTTTTTCCGGATCTCCTCTGGGGCTGCACCCCGTTGGAGAGCGCGCATTATAGATGGCTGGCCCCGGGGGTCAAGGGGTCCGAGCAAATATTCTTGCCGTGGGTTTCAGGAGATCCGTTCAGGCCACGCGGACACTGGCAACGCGGCGCTTGCCCACCTGCACCACGTGCCTTGCGCCGCTGAGGAAACGGGTGTCCGGGTCCTCGATGCGCTCGCCGTCGACCCGCACCGCGCCCTGGCGCAGGAGGCTGCGCGCCTCCGTGGTGGACGCCACCAGTGCCGCCTCCTTCAACAAATTCGGCAGCGGCAGCCCGTCCTCCCAGGGCTGAACCACGACCTCCGGAAGGTCGTCCGGGAGCTGGTGTCGCTGGAAGCGTGCAATGAAGCCCTGCCGGGCGCGCGCGCCGGCGCCGGGGCCATGGAAGCGGTCGACCAACTCCTCACCCAAGGCGAACTTGATGTCCCTGGGATTTCGCTCGCCTGACTCGGCGACCGCGCGCAGCGCCGCGACCTCCACCAGCGGGCGCCAGCTGAGCAGTTCGTAGTAGCGCCACATCAAGTCGTCCGAGATCGACATGATCTTGCCGAACATGTCGTCGGGGGGTTCCTGAACACCGACATAGTTGCCCAGCGACTTGCTCATCTTCTGAATGCCGTCGAGTCCCTCCAGGATCGGCATGGTCAGGATCACCTGCGGCGGCTGCCCGTATTGCTTCTGCAACTCGCGGCCGACCAACAGGTTGAACTTCTGGTCGGTACCGCCGAGTTCCATGTCCGCCTTCAGCACCACCGAGTCATGGCCCTGGATCAGGGGGTAGAGGAACTCGTGAATGGCAATCGGCTGCCGGCCGGTGTAGCGCTTGTTGAAGTCATCCCGCTCCAGCATCCGCGCCACCGTATGCCGGGCCGCCAGCTGCACGATCCCGGCGGCGCCGAGATCGCTGGTCCAGGTGGAGTTGAACACGACGCGGGTGCGATCCGGGTCCAGGATCCGGAAGACCTGCTCCTGGTAAGTGGCCGCATTCGTCTGGATGTCGTCCTCGGTCAGCGGCGGTCGGGTCGCAGTCTTGCCGGTCGGGTCGCCGATGCGCCCGGTGAAATCACCGATCAGGAAGATGATCTCGTGCCCGAGCTCCTGCAACTGGCGGAGCTTGTTCAGCAGAACCGTGTGCCCCAGGTGCAGATCGGGCGCGGTGGGGTCGAAGCCCGCCTTGATCCGAAGCGGCCGACCGGCCTGCAGGCGCTCGCGCAATTCGTCCTCGAGCAGGATTTCGTCGACGCCGCGACGGATGATACCGAGTTGTTCTTCCAGATCCATTCGAAAATCCCGTTATAATCTTGATATCATTGGCAACGTGGAGCCGTAAAACCATGGCGCCAGGGTTGGATTGACTGCAGCTGTCAGCGTACTATCACCGTGACAGTATCCGGGAAGGGGGATCCCCAGTGCCGAAACAACGCCGTATCTTCATGGAAACGAGTGCCACCCACCTCAGCTTCCATGAGCCGCGCCGACGCCGGCGCTGGCCGCTCCTGCTTTCCGTCGTCCTTCTGGGGTCCCTGGGCCTGGGCTTTGCGACCTACATGGAGCAGCCGGCATCCGAACGCTCCCCATCGGCGGCGCTGCCTGCCGATGATACCGTTCGAGCGGCCACCGAGAGAACCCGGCTCGAGGTTGGCCATGAGCCCCTGGCACCACTGGCGATGGCGACCACCGCACCTGTGCAGCCGGCCGCCATCGGCGTATCGTACGCGCTACCCGAGGGCACGTACGAAGGTGCCCTCCCCGAGAACACGGCAACCGGTATCCTGGACGCGTCATCCGCCGAGTCCTACGCCCATCCCGCGCTGGCGGCGTACGGGGCGGACGCACTCGAATGGAACGAACATGTGGTCGCCTCCGGGGACACGCTCTCCGCCATCTTCAGCCAACTGGAAATCCATAGCCACTTGCAGCCGATCCTGGCGCTCGGTGACGAGGCCAGGGACCTGCAGCGGCTGTTCCCGGGAGAGCGCCTGCGCGCCGGCAAGCGGGAGGGCGATCTCGAGACCCTGATCTACGAACCGCGCGGCGACCACTATATCGAGATCACGCGGGCCGCGGAGAGCGGCGAGTTCGTCGCGCAGCGGCAGGAGTATGCGCTCGAGTCCCAGCGGCGCATCACCCACGCGGAGATTCAGCAATCCCTGTTCCTCGACGGATCGCGGGCCGGCCTGTCCGACGCGATGCTGATCCAGATCGCGGACATCTTCGGCTGGGACATCGATTTCGCCTGGGACATCCGCCAGGGTGACCACCTCATCGTCGTGTATGACCGGATCTTCAAGGACGGGGAATACCTGCGCGACGGCCCGGTACTCGCCGCCGAGTTCCAGAACCGGGGCCGCACGCTACACGCCCTGCGCTTCGCCCCCGAAGGCGGCGATCCCGACTACTTCACGCCGGAAGGCGAGAGCATGCGTCAGGCCTTCCTCCGCACGCCGGTCGATGTCGGCCGCATCAGCTCGAATTTCGGCCCCCGCAGGCATCCCGTGCTCGGCTACACCCGTCAGCACCAGGGGGTCGATTACGCCGCACCCACCGGCACCCCGATCCGAGCCGCCGGGAACGGCCGCATCGTGCACCGCGGAACCCGGGGGGGCTACGGCAAGACCGTGATCATCGATCACGGCAACAATTACCGGACGCTGTACGCGCACATGAACGGCTATCGCAGCGGACATTCGGTGGGCTCCCGGGTCCGCCAGGGTGAGATCATCGGGTACGTGGGCATGACCGGGCTGGCCACTGGCCCGCATCTACACTACGAATTCCACGTTCGCGAAAAGCCCGTCAACCCGGTCACCGTCGAGCTGCCCCGCGCCGAATCACTCCCCGCCAAGCACATGGAGGCGTTCCGCAAGGAGACGGCATCGCTGCTCGCCGCCATCGAGACCCTGCGCGAGACCCAACTGGCCGAGGGCGCGACCGGCGCAGGCACCTAGCTAGTGCCCGAGCTCTACATCGGGCTGATCTCCGGCACCAGCAGGGACGGCGTCGAGGCCGTCCTTGCCGCCAGCGGGGGTCCGCTGGGGTGGCAGGTCCGCGCGCACCTGCGCCACACCTACCCGGAGTCCGTCGCTGCGGATCTCGCCCGGCTCACCGTGGCCGAGCACGGGCATTTCCAGGAACTGGGGCAGCTCGACGCCGCGATCGGTGAAGTGTTCGCCGATGCCGCACTGGCTTTACTGCACGAAGCCGGCCTGGAACCCGGAGCGGTGCGGGCCATCGGGAGCCACGGCCAGACCCTGCATCACGCACCCACCGCGGGCCCTCCCTTCAGCTGGCAGATCGGCGACCCTTTCCGGATCGCCGAGCGCACCGGCATCGACACCGTGGCCATGTTCCGCCAGCGTGACATCGCGGCCGGCGGAGAGGGGGCCCCGCTCGCCTGCGCCCTGCACGCCGCCTGTTTCTCGGACGCCACTGTGGCGCGCGCGGTCGTCAACATCGGCGGCATCAGCAACATCACCTGGCTCAGACCGGGGCAGCCGGTGCTCGGCTACGACTGCGGTCCGGGCAATACCCTGCTGGACGCCTGGATCCGCGAACTCAAGGGTCTCCCCTTCGACGATCGCGGCCAATGGGCGGCGCAGGGAAAGGCCCGTCCAGAGTTACTGAGAACTCTTCGTTCCGATCCCTTCTTTGCGCTGAAGCCGCCGAAGACCACGGGCCCCGAGTATTTTTCCCTGCGCTGGCTCGAGGATCGCCTGCTCACCGTCACCGACATCGGCGACGATGTGGACGTACAGGCGACACTGACCGAATTCACCGCCGGCGTCGTCGCTGACGCGGTGCTCCACGAACATCCGGACGGCCACTCCTGCGAGGTCCTGGTCTGCGGAGGCGGCGTGCGCAACGCCGAGTTGATGCGACGCCTGCGTAAGCGTCTCGGAGACATCCCGGTCGCGGAAACCGGGGATCTGGGGCTCCCTGCCGAGCAGGTCGAGGCCGCCGCCTTCGCTTGGTTGGCCAGGCAGACGATTCATGGGCAGGCGGGCAATGTCCCGGCCGTCACCGGCGCCGCGGGGCCGCGCATTCTCGGGTGCATCATCCCCGGCACACGGCCCGTCGAGGGCACGATCGAACCAGCCTGAAACGCGAAGAGGCCGGAAGGGATACGCCCTCCGGCCTCTGGTTTCACGCGCTCGTGCCGTGGCGGATCAGGTCGAAAAGCTGGAGCCGCAACCGCAGGTCGTGGTTGCGTTCGGGTTGCGGATCACGAACTGGGCGCCTTCGAGCCCCTCGCTGTAATCGATTTCCGCGCCGGCCAGGTACTGGAAGCTCATCGGGTCGATCAGCAACGTCACCCCGCCGTTCTCGACGACGGTGTCGCCGTCGCCAACGGTCTCGTCGAACGTGAAGCCATACTGGAATCCGGAGCAGCCACCGCCACTGACGAAGACCCGCAACTTCAGGTTCGCATTGTCCTCCTCGTCGATCAGGCTTTTCACCTTGGTCGCAGCCGCGTCCGTGAAGATCAACGGGCTCGGCATCTCCATTTCAGCGTCGGCAGTCGCGGTCATCGTGTCAGCCATGATGAAGTCTCTCTACGTATACGTTGGATGCATACGCTATTAAGCCCGACGCCAATAGTCAAGAATACCCGCGTTCGCGGTGTCATGATGTCGCTCACGGGAAGACCGGCACCGCCTCCAGACCCTGGCCTTCCGGGAACCCGAACATCAGGTTCATACCCTGCACCGCCTGCCCCGAAGCCCCCTTCACCAGGTTGTCGATCACCGACAGCACCATCAGGCGCTCGGACTCCGCGGGGCGCACCACCGCGATACGGCAGAGATTGGTACCGCGCACGCTTGCGGTCTCCGGGTGTGCCCCGGGCGGCAGCACATCCACAAAGGGTTCCTCCCTGTAAAAGGCCTCGAACAGGGCCTGGAAGTCCATGTCGACGTCCAGGGGCCGGGCATACAGCGTGGCGTGGATACCGCGGATCATCGGCACCAGGTGCGGCTGGAAGACCAGCCCCACCGCCCCCCCCGCCACGGTCTCCAACGTCTGACGAATCTCAGGCAGGTGCCGATGCCCGGCGCTGCCATACGCGCGGAAGTTCTCCCCCACCTCCGCGAACAATCCGCCAACCTGCGCCTTGCGCCCCGCGCCGCTGACCCCGCTCTTGGCATCGGCGATGATGTCGGCGGGGTCGATGGCCCGGGCCTGCAGCAGTGGCAGCAGCCCCAGGCTCACCGCCGTCGGGTAGCAGCCGGGGACTGCCAGCAGGCGCGCCCCGCGGATCCGCTCGCGGTTGAGTTCGGGCAGGCCGTAAACGGCCTCGTCCAGCCACTGCGGCGCCCCGTGCGCCTGCCCGTACCAATGCGCCCAGACCTCCGCGTCACGGATGCGGAAATCGGCCGAGAGGTCGATCACGCGGACCCCGCGTTCCAACAGCGGGCCCGCAAGGGCATGGGCAACGCCGTGCGGCGTGGCGAAGAAGACCGCGTCACACCCCGCCAGCTGCTCCACCTCGGGGGCGACGAAATCGAGTTCCACCATCCCGCGCAGGCTGGGAAACATCCCGGCGACGGGCGTTCCTGCGTCCCCACGGGAGGTCACGGCAGCGATCTGGACCTGGGGATGGGAGGCCAACAGACGCAGCAGTTCGACGCCGGTGTAACCCGTGGCGCCAACGATACCGACCGAAATCATGAAACTCCTGAGGTTCTGGGCTATGCCTGCGGATCATACCGATTCACCGCCGGCAACGACATCCGGCGCCGAACGAATCCGACCGGTGCCGGCCCGACGTCAGTTCTTGCCCGCGCGCACCAGGCCGCCCAGACCCGACTGAACCAGCGCATTGTTGAGCAGCGAGCGGATCTGATCCGCACTCTCCAACAGCCGGCACTGCGCGAGCAGGGCTTCGGTGCGGTCCGTGGAGAAGCTGCGGATCACCCACTTGACCCGCGGAATCGCCGACACGTTGACGCTCAGGCTGTCGATCCCCATGCCCAGCAGGAGAATGATCGCCGCCGGGTCGGAGGCCATCTCGCCGCAGACGCTGACGGGCTTTCCGGCGCGACGCGCGCCGTCGGCGATCAACTCCAGCGCCCGGACCGAAGCGGGGTGCAACGGGTCGTAGAGGTTCGCCACCCGGGCGTTGTTCCGGTCCACCGCCAGTAGGTACTGCACCAGGTCGTTGGTGCCGACCGAGAGGAAATCGACGCGCCGCGCCAGGTTCTCGACCAGGTACACCGCGGCGGGCACCTCGATCATCACCCCGACCTCGGGCACCGGGATCGTGAATCCTTCGTCCAGCAGCTCCTCCCGCGCCCGGTTGAGCAGGACCTTGGACTCCTTGAGTTCCTCGAGCGAACTGATCATCGGGAACAGGATCTGCAGGTTGTCGTGGTTCTCGCTAGCCCTGAGCATGGCCCGCAACTGGGTCACGAAGATCTCCGGGTGATCCAGGGTGATACGGATGCCGCGCCAGCCCAGGAAGGGGTTGTCCTCCTGCACCGGGAAATACGGCAGCTGCTTGTCACCGCCGACATCCAGCGTACGCAGCGTCACCGGCATCGGGTCGAAGGAGGCGAGGATCTGCCGGTAGATCTCGACCTGCTCGTCCTCGCCCGGAAACCGGTCGCGGATCATGAACGGCACTTCGGTGCGGTACAACCCCACTCCCTCGGCCCCCGACTGGAGCGAGGGCTTGATGTCGGCGAGCAGGCCGCTGTTGGCCAGCACCGGAACCGGGCGGCCGTCGCGGGTGGCTGCCGGCTCCAGCGCCAGCGTGCGCAGCCCTTCCTCGAGCTCCCGCTCCTCGCGGACCAGGCGCGTGAACTCCGCCCGCAGCTCCGCGCTCGGGTTCACGTACAGGCGACCGCGATAGCCGTCGACCAGGACCTCGCGATCCTCGAGCCGGCTCACTGGCAGGTCGGCCACGCCCATGACCGCAGGCACGTTCAAGGCGCGGGCCAGGATCGCGATGTGCGAGGAGCCCGTGCCCTTGGCCGAAACGATCGCGCCGAGGCGTTCGATCGGGACTTCGGCGAGATGTGAGGCGGTGAGGTCCTCACCGACCAGGATTCCGCCCTCGGGAAACTCCTCGGTGCTGCCCTCCACCGGCAGCAGGTGCGAGAGCACGCGCCGGCCCAGATCGCGGATGTCGGCACCGCGCTCGCGCAGGTAGGGGTCTTCCATGTCCTCGAACACCCGCACGCTCTCGCGCACGGTGTCCCGCAATGCCCCCGGCGCCCACTGGCCCTCGCGAATCCTGGCCTCGGTCCGGTGCACGAGGGAGTCCGAGCCGAGCAACATCAGGTAGGCGTCAAAGAGCGCCCTTTCCTCGGCCGGCAGCAGCGTCTCGGTGCGCCGCTTCAGGCCTTCGATTTCTTCGCGGGTCGCCGCCACGGCAATACCGAAGCGCGCCAGTTCCTGCTCGATGCCGCGGGCCTCGCGGTCCGGAATCGAATCCAGGTCCGCCAACCGGTAGGCCACCACCGCACGCCCGATGGCCACCCCCGGCGCACCGGCCACGCCGGTGGCCTCGACATTCACGTGACTGATCAGCGGCGTCTCGCTACTGATCTCGTCGGTGAACTCGGCGTGCGTGATCGCCCCGGACAACTGTGCAGCCAGGGTCACGAGAAACGAGACATGCTCGTCGTCGAAACGGCGCGCCTCCTGGTGCTGTACCACCAGCACGCCCAGCAGTTTCCGCTGCTGGATGATCGGCACACCCAGGAAGGAGAGGAAACGCTCCTCCCCCGTCTCGGGGAAATAGCGGTAGCGCGGATGCTCCGCGGCATTCTCGAGGTTGATCGGCTCGGCCCGCGATGCCACCAGCCCCACCAGGCCTTCCGAGACATCCATCTCGACCTGGCCCACCGACTCCTGGCGCAGGCCCTCGGATGCCATCAGCACCATGCGCCCGGAACGGGGCGACCTCAGGTAGATCGAGCAGACGTCGATGTCCAGGGCCGCCTTGACCCGGGTCACGATGATGTGAAGCGCCTCGTAGAAATCGACAGCGCCATTGACTTCCTGTACGACGCGGCGCAGGACGTCGAGCATGGAGGGGGGCGCCGGAACGGTCATGAACCGCCGACCGTCGTGCGCGGGCTCGCGCATTCCCGGCGACCCGGACCGCTCGCCAGTTCAGGGAACATCAGCGGCACCAGTTCACACAGGGCGCGCCGATAGACGCTCCGCTTGAACTGCACGACCTCGTGCACCGGCCGCCAGTAATCGATCCAGCGCCAGTCGTCGAATTCCGGAAGGCCGACCGCATCGAGCCGGAAATCGCCCTCGGAACCCACCAGTTCCAACAGAAACCAGCGCTGCTTCTGACCGACGCACACGGGTCGATTCTGCCTGCGCACCATGCGTGGCGGCAGGCGGTAGCGCAGCCAGTTGCGGGTCACGCCGAGGATCTGCACGTGCTCGCGCAGCAGACCGGTCTCTTCACGCAACTCGCGGAAAAGCGCCTGCTCGGGCGTCTCATCCTGCCGAATCCCGCCCTGGGGGAACTGCCAGGCATCCTGGCCCACGCGCTTTCCCCAGAACAATTGCCGGTCACGATTACACAGGATGATGCCTACATTGGGTCGGTAGCCATCACAATCAATCACTTGTATCAACCAGATGAATTTTCGTTAATTGCATTGTTCCATAGCCTCATGCCCTTCGGCAAAGCAGCCACAAAGACCGTCCGGCTCGGGCACGCGCAACTCGCGTGCTCCCGTCCCCGTACGTACAATCCCAGGATGTGACGCCCGCCTGGCACTGGAACCCGATGATGCGACTCGCCCTGTTCGACCTCGACAATACCCTGCTCGCCGGCGACAGCGACCATGCGTGGGGCCGCTTCCTGGCCGAGGTCGGTGCGGTGGATGCCGAGAGCTACACCCGGGCCAACGACGACTTCTACGCGCAGTACCTGGCCGGGACCCTCGACATCTACGAGTTCTGCCGCTTCGTGTTTCAGCCGCTGGTCGCCCACCCCCTGCCCCGTCTGGAGCAATGGCGCGGGGAATTCCTGCGCGAGCGGATCCAGCCGATGATCGCCCCCGGCGCCGCCGAGCTCCTGGCACAGCACCGCGCAGCCGGCGACACCCTGCTGATCATCACCGCGACCAACAGCTTCGTGACCCGCCCGATCGCGGACCTGCTGGGGGTCGACAACCTGATTGCGACCGAACCGGAATTCCGGGACGGCCGCTACACCGGCGAGCTCGCCGCGACCCCCTGCTTCCAGGAAGGCAAGATCGAGCGCCTGAGGGACTGGCTGCGGGACCGTGGGGAGCCCCTGCAAGCCATGGCCAACGCCTGCTTCTATAGTGACTCGCGCAACGACATACCGCTGCTCGAGGCCGTGGGCGAGCCGGTGGCGGTGGACGCGGACCCGGCGCTGGCGGCCCATGCACGCCAGCGCGGCTGGCCGCACATCTCGCTACGCGAGGGCGCCGAAGTCCAAGCGCGCAGGGACCGCCGCGCGGGTTAGCAACGCGAGTTCCGTAGGTCGGGTTAGCGCAGCGTAACCCGACGTGCCAGGGTGTCGGGGGCGGCGCGGCTTTTGCGGGCATGGGTGGGTGCCAGACCCGTCGGGTTACGCCCCTTGGGCTAACCCGATCTACCGTTCACGAACCAATGCGATGAAGAGGAAAACCCAAAATGAACCGCCCGCGCATCGCCCTGACCATTGCCGGCTCCGACCCGGGCGGCGGCGCAGGGCTCCAGGCCGACCTGACCACCTTCACCCGCCTCGGTGTGCACGGCGCCACCGCCGTCACGGCGATCACGGTGCAGGATACCCGCGACGTCCTCGGCTTCGACGTGCTGCCGACCCACCGGATCGTGGAACAGATCGAGGTCACGCTGGCCGATCTTCCGGTGGCGGCGATCAAGATCGGCATGCTGGGCTCGGCCGAGAACGTCGCGGCGGTGGCCGGTATCCTCGCGGCACATCCCCATATCCCGGTGGTACTCGATCCGGTGATGGTCGCGGGCGGCGGCGGGGAACTCGCGACCGAGGCCGTGGTGGACCTGACCCGCGAGCGCCTGCTGCCCCTGGCCACGGTGATCACCCCGAACACGCCGGAGGCGGCGCGCCTCAGCCGCCACGACGATCCCCGGCGCTGGGGCGAGACCCTGCGCGAACTGGGCGCCCGCAACGTACTGATCACGGGTGGCCATGCGCTGACTGAGGCCGAGGCCCGGATGAAGCCACTGCCGCCGATCGTGAACACGCTGCACCGGGAGGACGGGCACGTACGCGGTTTCGAGATGCCGCGTCTGCCCTTCAGCTATCACGGCTCGGGTTGCACCCTGGCCGCTGCGATCACGGCCTTTCTCGCCCGCGGCCGGGACCTGGAGCCGGCGATCATCGAGGCCCAGGGCTTCATGATCGAGGCCATCGCTGCGGGTTACGCTCCCGGCCAGGGACAGCACGTGCCAAACCGCCTCTGTCCCCAGAAATGAATCCGAGCCCGTGAACCCGCGCCTGCGGGGACTCTACTTCGTCACCCCGGGCAATGCGGCGGGTCGGCTGGAGCTGGTCCTTGCCGCCCTGCGGGGCGGTGCTCGGATCGTCCAGTACCGGGACAAGACCGACGACATCGAAGCCCGCCGACGCGAGGCCGACGCGATCCTCGCCTTATGCCAGCGTGCCGGTGCGTTGTGCCTGGTGAACGACGACGTCGAACTCTGCCAGGCGATCGGCGCTGACGGAGTCCATCTGGGCGAGGCGGATGCCGCCATCGAAGCGGCCCGGGCGCGGCTCGGCGCAGACCGGATCATCGGCGCCTCCTGTTACAACGACTTGCAGCAGGCCCATGCCGCCGTCGCAGCCGGTGCCGACTACGTGGCCTTCGGATCCGTATACCCGTCGGCGACCAAACCGCAGGCCCGGCGCGCGGATCTGAACCTGCTGCGCGCGGCTCGAATCGAACTCAAGGTGCCCATGTGCGCGATCGGCGGGATCACCGCGGAGAATGCAGCGCCGGTCGTGGCCGCAGGCGCCGACATGGTCGCCGTCATCCAGGGCATCTCCGCATCGCCCGATCCCGAAGCCGCCGCCCGCGCGCTGCAGGCGCTGTTCAGTGCAACGTACCTGGACGGCAGCGCCCGGTGAGGCGTGCCTCCCGTGGGCGGGACGCCGTGAATACATCCCTGTAGGCTTGACGGCCGCATCCCTGCGGCCAACACCCGCCCACGGGAGGCACGCCTCACCTCCATCGACACCTGGGGCCGACGCCACGCGGGGCACCATCCATACTGGCCCGAGGTGATTCGTTGGCACGAGCGCACTAAACTCCGGCCTTTGCCGAACATTCATTCGCTTCCAGACAGGACATTGCCATGCAGGAATCCGAACGCCTCTTCGCCGCCGCCCAGGTCCACATCCCCGGCGGGGTCAATTCCCCGGTGCGCGCCTTCAAGGGCGTCGGCGGCACACCCGTGTTCATGGAACGCGCCGAGGGTGCCTACATCTTCGATGCCGACGGTAAGCGTTACATCGACTACATCGGCTCCTGGGGCCCGATGGTCGCGGGCCACGCCCACCCGGAGGTGATCGAGGCGGTACGCGAGGCCTGCCTGAGCGGGCTGTCCTTCGGCTGCCCGACCAGCCTGGAGGTCACCATGGCGGAACGCGTCTGCGAACTGGTGCCGTCGATGGACATGGTGCGCATGACCAGTTCGGGTACCGAGGCGACCATGAGCGCGGTCCGGCTGGCGCGCGGCTACACCGGCCGTGACCGCATCGTGAAGTTCGAAGGCAATTACCATGGTCACGGCGATGCCCTGCTGGTCAAGGCCGGGTCCGGTGCGTTGACCCTGGGTCAGCCCAGTTCACCCGGCGTCCCGGTGGCGCTCGCCGAACTGACCACGACACTGAACTACAACGACTCCGAAGGCGTGCGCGCCTGGTTCGCCGAACACGGAGCCGACGTCGCCTGCGTGATCGTCGAGCCCATCGCCGGCAACATGAACTGCATTCCGCCGCGGCCGGGCTTCCTCGAAACCCTGCGCGAGGTCTGCGACGAATCCGGCGCGGTGCTGATCTTCGACGAGGTGATGACCGGATTCCGGGTCGCCGCCGGCTGCGCGCAGGCGCTCTATGGCGTCGCCCCGGACATGACGACCCTGGGCAAGATCATCGGCGGCGGCATGCCGGTCGGCGCCTTCGGCGGACGCCGGGCGATCATGGAGCACCTGGCCCCGGTCGGCCCGGTGTACCAGGCGGGTACGCTCTCGGGCAACCCGATCGCGATGACCGCCGGCCTGAAGACGCTGGAAATCCTGAGTCGGCCCGGCTTCCACGATGCACTCGAGGCAAAGACGCAGCGGCTCGTGGCCGGAATGCTCGAGGCCGCGCGCGCGGCGGGTGTCCCGATGACCGCGAACCAGGTCCCCGGCATGTTCGGCCTGTTCTTCACCGGCGAGACCGTCACGGACTATGCGCAGGCCACCCGATGCGACCTCGCGGCCTTCAAGCGCTTCTTCCACGGCATGCTCGATGCCGGGATCTACCTCGCCCCGAGCGCCTTCGAGGCCGGCTTCATCTCCAGCGCCCACAGCGATGCCGACATCGACGAGACCATCGCCACCGCCCGCGACGTGCTGAACCGCCTGTAGGTCGGCGCACCGCGATGGGCGCTGCCCTCGGCACGGAACCCGCCTTCGACAGGGTCGGGCTGACCATTCGCACGGAATGGGACGCATCGACCGTACGGGGCGAACCGGTCGAGCCGCGGGTACCCGGACGCCGGAGCGGCGGGAGACCGGAATGGAAGGCCTCCTGATCGACAGCGGACCGATGGGACTGGTCGTCCTGTTCCTGTTGCTCGGACTCGTCACCGGGATCCCGGCCGGCATGTTCGGTATTGGCGGGGGGCTGGTCCTGGTGCCGGTGCTGGTCTGGCTGTTCGCCCTGATGGGCTTCGACAGCGAGTTCCTGGTGCAGATGGCGATCGGGACCTCGCTGGGCGCCATCATCCCCACGGCGATGCTTTCGGCCCGGGGACACTTCCTGCGCGGAAGCGTGGACGGCGCCTCGGTCCGTCGGCTGCTGCCGCCGATCCTGGTCGGCGCCATGCTCGGTGCCTGGCTGGCGATCCAGATCGACGGGCGTGCGCTGGGAAGGATCTTCGGCGTCTTCGAGATCACCATCGCGCTGTGGCTGCTCTGGAGCGTCCGGCCCCCGACGCGCCCGGTCGCGGGCAGGCCGGTCTGGTTCGCCGCCGGGACCGGGATCGGCGCCGTTTCCGCATTGATCGGCATCGCCGGCGGTACGCTGACCACGCCGTTCCTGCTCACCCAGGGCCTGGACATCCGCCGCGCGATCGGATCGGCGGCCGCCCTGGGGATACCGATCGCGATCGCCGGCAGCCTCGTCTACGCCCTCCCCGCCCTGCTCGATACCGACCGGGTCGCGCCTGCCTGGAGCGTCGGCTACCTGTACCTGCCGGCCATCGCCGGCATCGCCGTCGGGGCCGCCGTCAGCGTTCGCGCCGGCGTCTGGCTGGCCCATCATCTGCCGGTTCTGGCGCTGCGCCGCGCATTCGCCGGCGTGTTGCTGCTGGCCGGCGTCTACATGCTGCTGCGTTAACGGTCGTGCCCCTGCGCCAGCGCACGCTGGATCATGTCATTCAGATCACGGGAAAGGCCTTCCAGGCCGGCGAGCCGCTCCAGTTCGGTACGCATCTGCAACCCACGGGCGGGGTCCAGGCGGCGCCAGCGGGTCAGTGGCTGGACGAGGCGTGCGGCCGTCTGCGGGTTCAGGCCGTCGAGGCGCTCGACGAAGGCCCCGATGCGGCGATAGCCCTCGCCGTCCTCGCGGTGGAAGTGGCGATGGTTGGCGGCCATGAACGGCCCCAGCACCGCCCGTACCCGGTTCGGGTTCGACCAACGAAAGCCCGGGTGCTCCAGCAACCGGTCCAACCGCTCGAGACCGCCTGGTACCTGGCTGCCGGCCTGCAACGCGAACCACTTGTCCAGCACCAGCGGATCGTCGCGGTAACGGCGTTCGAAGTCCTCGAGGAGTTCTTCTCGCAGCGGGTGTTCGGCGTCGTTCAACGCAGCCAGTGCGCCCATGCGCAGGGTCTGGCTCCGGGCCTCGCGGTACTGCCGCGCGGCGATCTCGACGGCGCCCTCCGCTTCCAGTGCCACCCGCATGCCCAGAACCTGGTTCAGCAGGCGACGGTGGCCCATCGCGGCGGCGGTGAATTCGCCGTTGTCCACCGATTCCAGTGCCGGCTGACAACGCTGCAGGGCTTGGGCGGTCGGTCCGAAGACCGCCCGCTCGGTCTGCCGTCTCGCCGCATGGACCGCGACCGGGTCGGCCTGCTCGAACCACTCCATCAGCTCGCGATGCGCCGGAAGCTCCAGCAACGCGGCGAGCAGCACCGGCTCTACGCTGGAGTCGTCGAGCAGCGCGGCCATCGCCTCGGTCAGCGTCGCCTCCAACGCGGTATCGGCATCGCCGTCGACGCGGGCGATGACCGCCCGGCGCAGCAGGGACTGGGCCGCGTCCCAGCGGACAAAGGCGTCATCGTCGAAGGCGACCAGGTGCGCGAGTTCTGCGCTGCCCTGGCCGGCATCCAGCAGCACGGGCGCGGAGAAGCCTCGCAGCCAGGAGAGCGCGGCCGGTGCCTCGGCCAGGCCGCTCAGGTGGAACGACTGCGCCGCAGACGTCAATTCCAGGACCCATTCGCGTGCCTCAGCCGCCTCGCCCAGCCGCCCGGACAAGGAGCGACCGTTGCGCCCGAGCAGCGCGACGCGCAGCGGGATGTGCAGCGGCGCCTTTTCCCGCTGGCCGGCAGTCGGCGGGGTCCGCTGTTCGACGTCGATGCGCAGGGTTCCAGAGGCGGCGTCGAAGGCAGCGCGGGCAGTCACGCGCGGCGTGCCCGCCTGGGTGTACCAGCGCTTGAAGAGTTCGAGGTCGCGGCCCGAGGCCTCCGCCATCACCGCGACGAAGTCGTCGGTGGTCACGGCCTGGCCATCGAAACGTTCGAAGTAGGCATCGAGCCCGCGGCGGAAGGTCTCGCGGCCGATAAGGGTGCGCAGCATGCGGATCAGCTCGGCGCCCTTCTCGTACACCGTCATGGTGTAGAAGTTGTTGATCTCGGCGTAGCGGTCCGGCCGGACCGGGTGCGCCAGCGGGCCGGCGTCCTCCGGGAACTGGAAGGCGCGCAGGCGCTGCACGTCGTCGATGCGCTTCACTCCGAACAGGGTGTTGTCGGTGGTGAATTCCTGGTCGCGGAAGACCGTGAGTCCCTCCTTCAGCGACAGCTGGAACCAGTCACGGCAGGTCACCCGGTTGCCCGACCAGTTGTGGAAGTATTCGTGCGCGATCACGCTCTCGATATGCACGTAGTCGCTGTCCGTGGCCGTGTCGGGGCTGGCCAGTACGTACTTGGCATTGAACAGGTTCAGGCCCTTGTTCTCCATCGCGCCCATGTTGAAGTCGTCCACCGCGACGATCATGTAGACGTCGAGGTCGTACTCGCGTCCGAAGGCCTCCTCGTCATAGCGCATGGCGCGTGCGAGCGACGCCAGCGCGTGGACGCAGCGCTCGCGGTTGTGATGTTCCACGTAGACCTCCAGCGCCACCTCGCGCCCAGAGCGGGTCACGAAGCGGTCCGACTCGCAGGCGAGGTCGCCGGCCACCAACGCGAACAGGTAGCTCGGTTTCGGAAACGGGTCTTCCCAGACGGCGTAGTGGCGCCCTTCCGGCAGTTCTCCGGCTTCCACCCGGTTGCCGTTGGCCAGCAGCACCGGGTAGCGGGCAGCGTCGGCCTGCAGGCGAACGCGGTAGCGGGTCAGCACATCGGGACGATCCGGGAAATAGGTGATGCGGCGGAAGCCTTCAGGCTCGCACTGGGTACAGAGACTGCCGCCGGAGACGTACAGCCCCTCCAGTGCCGTGTTCGCCGCCGGGCGGAGCCGGGTCTCGATGACAATCTCTGCGCGGTCCGGCAGACCCTGCAGCAGCAGCCCATCCGCGTCCTCGGTGACGGCATCCGCAACCGGGGCAGCGCCATCGATCTCCAGCCGAAGCCGCTCCAGTTCCTGGCCGTGGAGCCTCAGCGGGGCACCCGGGCTGCCGGCGACACGCCGGACGCGCATCCGCGACAGCACGCGGGTGTCCTCGGGGTCGAGGTCGAAAGACAGTTCCACCTCCTCGACCCGCCAGTCCGGGGCCTGGTATTCACTCAGCAGGATCATCTGCGGCGCGGCATCCTTCATCGAGTCCATCCTTTCTTAACGTGAAATGACACGGCCCAGTTCTGTAGGTCGGGTTAGCGTAGCGTAACCCGACGTGCCGGGGACGACGCTGCTTTGCGACCATGGGAGGGCGCGAGACCCGTCGGGTTGCGCCCTTTGGGCTAACCCGACCTACCGTCTGCGGCTTTTCGTCGTCAGGGCGGCGCAGGGCCATGAAAGTTAGTGCGGGGGAGAGACGTACTGCCTTCCCGTGGCGGGCCGGGTTAGCATAGCGCGCATGGAATGGATCGATATCTGCGTCAATCTCACCCACGAAAACTTCAAGGGCGACCGCGAGGCGGTGCTGGACCGCGCCGCCGAGGCAGGGGTGCGCTGGCTGCTGGTGACCGGCTCCGACGAAAGGGAGAGCCGGCGGAGCCTGGAACTGGCCGACCGCCACCCGGATCGGCTCAGGGCCACCCTCGGCGTCCACCCCCACCACGCGAGCCAGTGGCGGGACCAGACGGCCTATGCCTTCGCCGAGGACGCGAAGCACCCGTTGGTCAGGGCCATGGGAGAGATGGGGCTCGACTACTACCGCAATCATTCCACACCCGCGGCCCAGCGCCATGCCTTCGAGGCCCAACTCGAACTCGCCGTCGACCTGCGCATGCCCGTCTTTCTACACGAGCGCGAGGCCAGCCGCGATTTCGGGGACATTCTGCAGAGGTACCGCGACCGCCTTCCGGCAGCGGTGGTCCACTGCTTCACCAGCGACGCCGCCGCCCTGGCCCGTTACCTGGAGATGGACTGCCACATCGGCGTGACCGGCTGGGTCTGCGACGAACGCCGCGGCCAGGAGCTGCAGGCACTGGTGCCGCGCATCCCCGACCACCGGCTGCTGCTCGAGACCGACGCCCCCTATCTGCTGCCACGCACCCTGCCCAAGGGCCTGCCGCACGGCCGGCGCAACGAACCCTCGTTCCTCCCGCACATCGGCGAACACGTGGCCCGCCTGCGCAACACCGACCCGGAGGCCCTGGCAAGCCAGACCAGCGCCAACGCGCGCGCCTTCTACCAACTGCCCGATTGAACCTCGATCGCACGTGCGCATGGCTGCAGGACAGGACGCCCTTGATGTCTGGGTTTGCACCACGAAGGACACGAAGGCACGAAGATGGTTTGAAGGGAAGCGTGCGTAGGGCTTTGCACCAAGCTTCTTTCTCCAGAGCAATTCAGGGCCCACCCCGCGCAACCCCCAATAAGCCCTCCTTCGTGTCTTCATGTCCTTCGTCGCGAACATTGCCCTGCATGCCTTTGCGTCGAAGAGGCCAATTGCGTAATGAGCGTGGCGGAGTATGCTTCGGGTTTGATACCCGAACGCGTCAGTACGGACCCAACCTGCCATGACCCAACAGCAACGCATCACGGAAAAACTGGAGCAACACTTCGATCCGGTGCATCTGGAGGTGGAGAACGAGAGCCACATGCACAACGTGCCGCCCGGCTCCGAGTCCCACTTCAAGGTCACACTGGTCAGCGAGGCCTTTGCCGGACAGAAACTGGTGGCCCGGCACCGCATGGTCAACCAGGTGTTGTCGGAGGAACTCGCCGGCAGCATCCACGCACTGGCCCTGCATACCCTGGATCCGGAACAGTGGTTCGAGCGCGCCGGGAAGGTGCCCGACTCGCCACCCTGTCACGGCGGTGACAAGTCCTGAGCCCGCCGTGACAGCATCCCCCACCGTTGCGAGCCCCCCGGTCACCGCATCGGCACGCAGATGGAACATGGAGGCCCCACAGGGGCACGGGTTCATCAACCTGCTGGCCAGCCTCGAACAGGGGTTGGGTTCCACCCAGGCCCTGAACCCGGAGCCCCCGTTGGCCGCCCTGCCGCCGGAGGTGGTGGCAGGTTACCGTCACGTGCTGGTCTGGCTGATCGACGGCTTCGCGCTGGATTACCTGGCGTACGTGCCGGCCCTGCGCGCCGATCTCGCGCTGCAGATGGAGGCGGTCTTCCCCAGCACCACCGCCACCGCCATTACCAGCCTCTTCACCGGCATGAGTCCCGCGCAGCATGGACTGCTGGGCTGGCGGACCTACCTCCCGCAGTTGGATCGCACGCTGACGGTGCTGCCGGCGCGCGAGACCGACCACGCAGGCAACTCCGCCGCGCTGAGCTCGCAGACGCTGAATACCCGAATCCATCCTTCGCCCCTGGTCAACCGGCTGGCGCGAAAGAGCACCTTCGTCTCCCCGGCCCGGATCGCGCATTCGCCCTACAACCGGCTGATGAGCGGCTCTGCAAAGGTCATCGGGTACGACGAACTGGAGCAACTCCCGGCCTTGCTGGGCACCCACGTTCGGGCCACGGGACGGGCGCCCCACTACACCTATCTCTACTGGTCCCACCTCGACCATCTGGGGCATGAATGCGGGCCGGACAGTTCCGAGGTCCGCGAGCACCTCGCCGCGATCGACGCCACCTACAGCCGCCTGTGCGGCGAACTGGCGGGAACGGACACGCTGCTGCTCACGACCACCGATCACGGTATGCGCACGGTCAGCCAGCGACTGGACCTTCGCGACGCGCCCGCCGTGTGTGCCTGCCTGCGGCACCCGTTGACCGGGGAACCGCGGGCGGCGCTGGCGCACGTCCTCCCAGGCCGGCACCGGCAGTTCCGGCGCGCCATGGAGGAGCATTTCGGCGATCGCGTGGAGGTCATTGCCATGGAGGACTGGCTGTACGGCAACGCTTTCGGGTCGGGCGTTCCGCACCCGGAACTGCAGGCCCGTGCCGGAGACTACCTGCTGTTCCCCGACGAGGACAGCTACCTGGTGGATCCGGCAGGGGACGACACCGGCCCCTGCTTCATCGGCGCACACGGCGGGCTGACACGGGCGGAACGCGAAATACCGCTGTTTCGCAGAAGCTTCAGCCACGCCGCAAGGCCGGATCGCACCGAAATGCGGCAGCGCGGGACCTACTCGGGCTAAAATGGCCCCTGGAACGACAGCAAGCGAGGTCCGCGATGAGCGACATCACCGAGAGCGAAGTCACCGAAGAAACCTATAACAACGCGGCGCAGAAGCTCATCGACCTCGCCAACACGCTCTCCGCCGACGGCCATTCTCCGGACGTGCACGAGGTCGCCGATGGGCTGCTCGCGGGCGTCATCCATTTCTGGCTCTATAGCCGGCAACCCTGCGGGGACGCCTTCTGCGAGTCCTGCGCCCCCTTCAGCGACGCCGAGAGCCGCCTCGCGGTCCTGCGTGAACTGGTGGATGAACTCGGCCGCGACAGCGAGTACTTCCACTCCGCGACGGACACCCCGGCCGGGCACGCGTGAGGATCACGGCCGAGTGGGCCATGCGGGAAGTTCGGTACCGATGGAGCACAGCCAGACGCGCTGGAGCAAGGCGGGCAAGTGCAGGAATAGCCACTCTATTTCAAACTTGCCCAACGCAGCGCCGGCGCGTCTGGCGCCGCGATCTGGTACCGAACTTTCCGCATGGCCCACTAGGGTTAACGCGGCTGCTCAGTCTCCCTTCGACACGAACAGGCCGTCGAAACCGACCTGCGCCAGCTTGCGCTCCGCAAGGCGCACGGCCGTCTCGAGTGCGCGCTCGGGCGGCTCACCCGAAACCAGGGCCTGGATCAGGCCCGCGTTGAAGCTGTCACCCGCGCCGAGGCTGTCCCGGATCTCCAGGCGGGCACTGGGTTGGCAATGGAAAACCGCTCCGCGGTGCGCGAGCCAGGCACCGCGATGACCCCAGGTCAGCGTCTGCAGCTGATCCGGCCGTTGCCGGGCCGCACGGCGGATGAAGTCCTCCGGATCATCCGCCGACCGAGACTGGGCCCAACCCCGTGAGAACAGCAGCACATCGGCGAGGGGCAGTGCCGCGTCGAGCCCCTCGCGGGGCTTCTCCAGCTCCAGCGACAACGGCTGATCGACCACGGCGCGGCGCGTTGCGCGCAGCATCGCCGGCAGTTCACCGGGATTGCGCCCTTCGAAGTGGAACCAGTCGTATCCGGCCAACTCGATATTCCGGAAGTCGGCTGCGGACAGTTCGGGGAGGTCGCGGAAGTGCACGATGGTGCGGCTGCCACTCGCCAGCGAGCGCAGCACGTGGGAGGTCGGGGTGCGTCCGTCCTTGCGCGTGCAGGTCCCGACGCCAATGCTCTGCGCGTTCAGGAGCCCGAGCAGAGCATCGCCCTCGGCCCCGGCGGCGACGACGGCTGCGAGGTCCGTCCGATGTCCGGCCTGGGCCAGCAGGTAGGCGGTATTGGCGGCATTGCCGCCGGGTCGCGTGTTGCTGCCGAGTGCACGCGACTCCGAATCCTCGCCGGGGTAGACGGCAACATCCAGGACATGGTCGACGGTGGCAATGCCGGTAACGAGAATGCGCGCCAAAGATGACTCCAGCGAGGAAAGAACGGCTATTCTACCGGCAGGGTCGGCATTTCGGGCCGCGGGTCTTACAATGCCGCAGAAGGATCCGTAAGGGGAAATGACGATGGCAGGATACGAATCGGCACAGGCGGCGGAACAGGCCTTCTACGACGCGTTCGAGAAAGGGAGCCTGGCGCTGATGACCGAGGTCTGGGCTGACGACCCGGACATCGTCTGCGTACACCCCGGTGGGGAGCGCCTGCAGGGACGGGAAGCGGTCCTCGAGAGCTGGGGCGAGATCCTGGCGGCGATGCAGGACGTCGTCGTGCGCGCCACGGACGTGATCGTGCTCGGACACGGCAAGCTGATCCTGCACCATGTGCGCGAGCAGCTGTTCGTCGACGGCCAGCGGCGCGGGGTAATCCTCGCCACCAATGCCTACCGGCTGACCACCGAGGGCTGGCAGATGGTGCTGCACCACGGGGCGCCGGACCCGTCGCCGCCGCCAGCACTGGAATCCGCCGGACTGCACTGATCCGGATGAACTCGCCCGACCAGGCACTTGCCGCCTATTACGCGGCGTTTCGCGCCGCGGACATCGAGGCAATGATGGCCGTGTGGGCGGAGCGACCGGACATCGTCTGCCTGCACCCGGGAAGCCAGCGGGCGCATCGCGGCGTTGCCGAGGTCATGGAGAGCTGGCTGCTGGTGTTCTCGCGGGAACTCAACATCCGAATCGAACCGAAGCTCGTCGGACGCTACGACACGGGCGACCTCGCCTGCCTCCTCACCGAGGAGCTCGTGACGCGGCCGGGCGACCTCACGCCCACCGGTTCCATCTTCGTAAGCCAGGCCTACCGCAAGCTGGAACACGGTTGGCGGCTGGTACAGCACCACGCCTCGCACGGCAAAAGAGCACTCCAGAATCCGGCGGCCGCGTTCGTGGCGAACGGCGGTGGACAATCGATGCATTGACCCCAAACCCGCGCACAGCGCCCTGGCGAAGCCCACCCCTGTAGGCGCGGCTTCCAACCGCGATCCCACCCAACCCCGTTCGCGACCAGAGGTCGCTCCTACACGGACCCGTGACGGGTCGTGGGCTTCCCGGCCAGGGGATCGGGCCCAGCCGCCGGCTACCTCTCCGCGCGTGCGATGGGGCAGATATCCGGCCGTTCGGCCTGCAGGGCCTTGCAGGCCGCCTGCACCGCGTCCCGCACGCGCTGGCTTCGCCCCTGGAGGACAATCGTGGCCACTTCCTGGTAGAGCGGATCGCGTACTTGGAAGAGTTCCTCCAGGCGTTTGCGGGGATCATCGGTCGCATTCAGCAGCGGGCGCCGTCGGCTCTTGCGGGTGCGCCGGTACTGTTCGGCGACCGGGACACGCAGGTACAGCACGCAGTGCTGCTTCAACAACTCGCGGTTCTCCGGCCGCATCACGATACCGCCGCCGGTCGCCAGCACGATGTTCTCGCGCCCCAACAGCTCGCGCAGCATCTCGGTCTCGCGGTGGCGAAAGCCCTCCTCGCCCTCGAATTCGAAGATGGTCGGAATGTCCACCCCGGTGCGCTTCTCGATCTCCTGGTCGGAATCGAAGAACGCGCGCTTCAGCAGCAATGCCAGCCCCCGCCCCACCGTACTCTTCCCGGCCCCCATCGGCCCGACCAACACGACGTTTTGCATGAACGGGAGCCTACGCTGGCACCGGCACAAAAAAAAGCCAGGGGTGCGCGGTTGCGGCCAGAAAACCGGTTCCGGGAAAGGCTCGTGCAGGTCGTCACGGTGTGTCCTACCATCCACCGACTTGCGGTGGATATGCACAAAACCGGCCCCATCCCATGCCAGTAGGAGGCCAGCCCTCTGGCCGATAGAGCCCTGCGTAGAGCACCGGCGGCGGAGGATTCGGCCGATGCCGCATCAGCCAGGGGCCGGCCTCCTACGCCCCACGCCAGACAGGTCGGCCTACCACTAACAAACCCGGCCACTTATACTTGCACCTATACATTGTTACGCCAGAGGCCATCCATGGGACAGATCACGATCTATCTCGATGAGGAACACGAACGCCGCCTCCGCCGGGCTGCCAAATCCGCCGGTGTGCCGGTCAGTCGCTGGGTGGCAAATCTGGTCGAAGAGAGCACCCGGAACGAATGGCCCGAGTCGATCCGTGCCATGAGCGGGGCCTGGGAGGATTTCCCCAGCGCGGAGGAACTGCGCGAGGCCAGCTCTTCAGACAGCCCGCGGGAGTCTCTTTGAAATACGCCTTGGATACCAACACACTGATCTACTTTTTCAAGGGTCGAGGCGAGGTCGCCCGAAACCTGTTGGCCACGGCGCCAGCCGATGTAATGATTCCTGCAGTGGTCGTCTACGAGATCGAGACAGGAATCGCCAAATCCACCGAACCGGACAAGCGGAAAGAGCAGCTGGCGGAGCTACTCGACATCGTCACCGTCCTGCCGTTCGATGTCGACGCAGCCAGAAAAGCAGCGGGCATCCGGGCACGGCTGGAACGGAAGGGCACACCGATCGGGCCGATGGATACCCTGATCGCAGGGACAGCCCTCGCCTATAACACCACCCTCGTCACGCACAACACCGCCGAATTCCAGCGCATCCCCGAACTCCAACTCACCGACTGGTTCAGTTGATGATCCGAAGCAAAACCGCGGGCCAGGACCTGGTCCCCCTGCCGGCGAGCTCTCTTGCCTATCGGACGCGGGAAACACCACAGGCGACCGGGGATTCGATCGGCTAGAGTCGGATCTCTACCTGCCTGCGACAAGGCTATACCTGAGCCAGTCGACTCCGCCGTCATCTCTTGGCCGAACAATGAGGTTAGTGTCCCCGGAATGCCCCCCATGGCGCGTGCCGCTCGCCCTGACCGTTCAACGAGACAGCGGGCGGAGATCCGGCCTCTCGGCCTGCAGCGCCTTGCACGCCGCCTGCACCCCATCCCGCACACGCTGGCTTCGTCCCTCGAGCACGATGGTGGCCACCTCCTGGTAAAGCGGATCGCGCAGATGGAAGAGTTCCTCCAGGCGTTTGCGGGGATCATCGGTGACATTCAGCAGCGGGCGTCGCCGGCTCTTGCGGGTGCGGCGAAACTGTTCCGCGACCGGCACGCGCAGGTAGAGCACGCAGTGCTGCTTCAATAGATCCCGGTTCTCCGACCGCATCACGATACCGCCGCCGGTCGCCAGCACGATGTTCTCGCGCCCCAGCAGGTCACGCAGCATCTCCGTCTCGCGGTGGCGAAACCCCTCCTCGCCCTCGAACTCGAAGATAGTGGGGGTATCCACCCCGGTGCGCTTCTCGATCTCCATCGGGCCGACCAACACGATGTTTTGCATGCGGGGCAGCCTACGCCGGAGCCCGGTCAAAAAAAACGCCGAGGGCCCCAGAAACTGGATTCTGGTCCCCTCGGCGCGGCTGGTGGGGCATCGTTATGCGGATCGCTCGGTCACCGCCACGTCTTACGTTCCCGGCTTTGGATTGGCGGCATTTTGCGCGGCCAAAATAAATCTGTCCCCGTCACCCCCCACGTTCGTCCCCTTTGCCTCAGCGTGTCAGAATCTCACGTTGGCTGTCCAATCACCGTCAGCCTCTATGTCCAGCAAATACTCGCCTGCAGCAAGGTCTTCCACGCGAGTACCATCGAAATCGCCAATTACGTTAACCAGCCCATTAATCCGGGCCCCGTTATTGTCCCGAAGCACCACAATGAAGTTGCTTGTTCCAGAATGGGTGAGATCGAAAAATACTGCGCCGTCTGCCGAGACACTGAAAGGAACTACGTCTGGACCCGTTCCCGAAAATGACAAAGCGCCTGTTGAGTCCGGCTCAGAGATAAACAACTCTGATCGAGCTGGCACTGTGTACCCTTCGCCACCTATTAAAATCATCGTGACAGAACCCGGCTGTTGCCGGCGCACCTGAAAGGTGGCAGCGAAGTCGCCGCCTGCGATGCTCAGTGGCTGAGCGTTATTAACTTCTATAATGCCAGCGACTGGGTCAGTACCCTCGACCGGATCCCCTGGTGTTTGAGTGATGTCATCCTCATCCTGCACCGCCAAGGGGTCGCCGACAAGGACGTAGTTGATCCTCAGACCTTCTGGAGGAGCCGGTGGACGCTCCGGACTGAGTATAACGGCCGCGTTTCGGATCCCATCTTGGGGAACCTCCAATCCTGTTGGAGCGAGTTCAGCAAGCGGCAAGCGATCCAATGTTATCTCGAACGTAGCCACAGGTCCGGCTGCTCCAGAAAAAACGTATCCATCCCCATCGAGGAATTGCAGTTCTGTAGTAGCAAAAACCTGCCCCACCGCTTGCACTGTAAACGGCAACACCCGCGCTTCAGCGGGAATCAACAGCTTCTGTCCCTCGGGAACGGTTTCGCCATCCACCAAGATAGTGAAGGCACTCGCGTTACCCAGCATCACGTAATTGACCTCCAGCGCTTCTGGAGCCGGCCGATCCAAGACGAAAGCAAGCGTCGTAGTGGAGCCGGCCAAATCGGATTCCGCAGGCGTCAATTGAGAGGATTGTGCACCGACAAGAGAAACCCGCGGCACAGTCGTTGGGTCCGTTGGGTCCGTTGGGTCCGTTGGGTCCGTTGGGTCCGTTGGGTCCGTTGGGTCCGTTGGCTCGAAAGTACCATCCCCAAGGTCGAACACCGGTCCACCGCTACCTCCTCCGCAGCCGATCAAGGCAAGACCAACGGCGAGCATCAGGAAAAACGCCAGCAATTGCTTGGGTGAACGGTAAATTGCCCGCACGTTAGCCTCTCCCGAGTTAAAATCGCCAGACATGTTGGTCTTTCTCCTGTGAGTTTCCATCAATCGAGCACCCGCGGGGTCACAAAGATCAGCAGTTCCGCCTTGTTACTGGCGGTCGTGGTATTTCGGAACAGGTGCTTGAGGAACGGAAGCTCTCCGAAGAATGGCACGCTCTGCAATTGCGTCAGGCTGGTGATCTCGTAGACGCCACCCAGCACGACCGTCTCGCCGTTGCCGACGACGACCTGCGTCTCGACTTCGCGCTTGCTGATCGTGGGGTTCCCCTGAACGGTTCGCTGGAAGTTGACCTCGTTCTTGGTGACCTTGATGTCCATGATCACATTGCCGTTGGGCGTGATCTGGGGAGTGACCTCGGTCAGAAGCAGCGCGTCGCGGAACTCCACGTTGGACGTCCCCTGGTCGATCGAAAGGAACGGAATCTCCTCACCCTGCTCGATTCTCGCCGTTTGGCCGTTTGCCGTGATCACGCGCGGGCTGGAGATGACCTCACCACGGCCTTCCACTTGCAGCGCGCTGAGCTCAAGATCCAGCAGGATGTTCGGTCGCAGGATGCTGAAGCCGATGCTGGCCCCGTCGGTCACGGGCAGCGCAACGTTTAGACGGTCGCCCAACGACGGGATACCGGCGCCGGACGTGATGCCGGTCGCGCCCTCCAATGTCCCCGACGTGCCCAGTCGGGTACTGCCCTCCTGCCGGCCCCCGCTGACACCGAAGCGAACACCCAGGTCCCTTCGGTAGTTGTCGTCGGCGATCACGACCCGAGTTTCGATCAAGACCTGCTGGGTCGGCACGTCCAGCCTCGACACCAGTCGGCGTATCGCCTCGATCTGGTCCGCGGTGTCGCGAATGATCAGGGTGTTGGTGCGCATGTCGACCGCGACGCTGCCCCGGTCGGACAGGAAGGACATCCGTCGATCGACGCCGGTGGCGCCTCGCGCGTCCCGATCATAGATGAGCTGGCGGATCGACTCCGCCTGCGTGAAGTTCACCGATATGAACTCGGTGCGCAGCGGTGCCAGATCCTCCTGGTCGCGCAGGGCCTCGAGTTCGAGGCGCTCGCGGGCGGCGATCTCCTCGCGCGGCGCCACGTACATCACGTTGCCGGTCACGCGCTTGTCCAGCCCGCGGGTGGTCAGGATGATGTCCAGCGCCTGGTCCCAGGGGACGTTGTTCAGACGCAGCGTGATATTGCCGGTCACACTGTCGCTGACGACGATGTTCAGGTCGGTGAAGTCGGCCAGCAGCTGCAGCACCGAGCGGACCTCGATGTCCTGGAAGTTCAGGGACAGGCGTTCACCAATGAACTCTTGGCGCTCCAGGCGCAGCGCTTCGCGCTCCGCCTCGCTCAGGGGGGCAACCTCAAGCACGTAGGTGCGGTCGGTCTGGTACGAGAGCACGTCGTACTCGCCGGTCGTATTCACGACCATCCGCACGCGGTCGTCCCGCTCACGCACGGTGTCGATGCTGACGACCGGGGTCGCAAAATCGGTGACGTTCAGACGGCGTGCCAACTGGTCCTCCATCAGCACGCGCGGGAAAATGAGTTCGACGCGGCCAGCCTGTTCGCGGACATCCACGGTCACGCCGGGACGTGAGAGTTCGACCAGGAGGCGTCCCTGACCGTCGACGCCACGGCGGAAATCGATGTCGGTGATCTCCGGGGGTCTTGCGCTGCGAACGCCCGGCGGCCGGGCCGGGGGGGCCTCTGCGACGGCTGGCGCAGGCGCCGGGGCGGCCGCTTCGGCGTGGGCGACGCCCGTCCCGACCGTCAGGACGAGGTTGTTACCGTCGACGTGGCTGCGGTAATCGGAACTGGTCGAGAGGTTCAGGATCACGCGGGTGCGGTCCCCGGACTCGACGGCCGTCACCGAGAGCAGCGCCCCGAGGTTGAACTCCGTGGTGCGGGCCGCCAGCCGGTTCGATACACCGGGCAGGTCCAGGGCGATCCGTGGCGGGGAATCGATCGAGAAGATGCTGGCGTCGGGCGGGGTATCCGAGAACTGCAGTGCAAGCTGCGTCTGCCCCGAGCCCAGATTGGCCGCCCGGAGATCCTGCAGCTCCTGGGCCGACAGCACCCCGAAGGAGGCCAGCATCACCAGACCCGCCAGCCAGGCCAGGAGCCTTGGAGGCGCCGATACTCCCGATCGGGCAGCGGCGTTGCGCAGTTCGGAATTCGCATTCTTATTGAAATACATGGCTCTTTCCCCTAGAGATTTCATTCCGACAACGCAACGGAGTTTTCGCGCTCCATGTAACCGCCAAAGGCGTCCGGAACCACCTCCACCAAGCGGATTTCCCGTGGCGTGATCTCGGTGATCCGTCCGAAATTCTGCCCCATGTAGTTGCCCGGCCGAACACTATGAATCGTCCTATCCGGGGTCCGCACTAGAGCATAGCGCACACCCTCCTGCTCCAACGAACCCACCAAGCGCAGCGAATCCAGCGGGAAGCTCTCGAGAGGTTCCCGGGGCCGGTCGAAGTCGATATCCACGGCTCCGGGGATTCCGACGCGTTCCGCCGGAAGCGGCCGTGCGATCACGGAGGAATCGAAGGGTGAGCGATCATGGCCCGGGTAGATGTAGGGGTCATGCGGGTCCAGCGACGGGATCGGCTCGATGTCCCCACCGGGGCGTGCCTTGACCTCTTCGACGTAGCGCTGCAGATCCGCGGTGTCTCCCTGGCAGCCGGAAAGACCCCCTCCCAGCACAACAGTGAACAGCACAAGCCAGAGCGACGAACCGCTGCGGGTGATGACCATCAACTCCCCTCCAGATAGCGGTAGGTGCGTGCCAGGGCATCCATCAAGAGGTCCGTGTCTGCTTCGCCCGGGCGGATAAATACGTCATGGACGGTGACGATACGCGGCATCTCGGAGACCCCGCTGACGAACTCCGCAAGCTGTTCATAGTTCCCGCGCACGCGTAACTGGATGGGCACCTCGGCATAAAAGGTACGGTTGGCCTCGGGACGCGGTTGGAACAGCTCGATCTCGAGACCGACCGAGAGCGCCGTTTGCGATATGTCGACCAGCAGGCTGGGAATCTCCGCAGTACTTGGGAGCAACTGCAGCAGGGAGGCGAACATGCGCTCCATCTCTTCCAGCTGTGCCTCCAGCGCCGGAAGGTTTGCCGCGCGCCGCTGCTTTTCCTCGAACTCGGCGCGCAACGCCAGTTCCCTGGCCTCGCCCCGCTCGAGTTCGGCCATCTGGTCCTTGATGAAATACCAGTAGCCGGCGCCCACCAGCGCCGCGATGATCAGAATGATGATGCCGCCCTTGACGACCCCGGGGGCCTCCCCGAGGTTGCGGAAGTCGACTTCGTTGATCGCTCTCAGGTCCATCAGGAGGCCTCCCCGTCGCTGCCGGCTTCATCGTTGGCGCCCGGTCGCGTCTGCAACGCCTCCAGCCGGAAATCGCGCACCTGGAGCGGGCCTTCCTGGCGGGTCTCGATGATCTGCAGGGTCGAATCGCGCAGCCATGGCGAGCCATCGACCCGCCGCATCAAGGCCGAGATGCGGGCGTTGGACTCCGCACGGCCGACGAGCCGGATGCGGTCCCCTTCCTGTCGCAGTTCCTGGAAGAAGGTGCCCTCCGGGAGGGTGCGCACCATCTGATCGAAGAGGTGCACAGCCTCGGGGCGGCTCGCCTGCAGCGTCTGGATCACCTCGATGCGGTCGATGACGTTCTGCCGCTGCCGGTCGATGTCGCGAATCCTCGCGATCTGCCGGTCTAGCACACGGATCTCGGACTGCAGCATCTGGTTGCGCGCTTCCTGGTGATCGATGCGGCTGTTCATGTAGGTGACACCGGCGAGAACCAGTGCCGCGCCGACGATGGCCGCCACCACCGCGGTGGCGTAGAACTGCTTCTGGCGCTGGGCCCGGCGCTGGGCCCGCCAGGGCAAGAGGTTGATGTAGATCATTCCACGAACCCCCGCATGGCCAGCCCGCAGGCCGTCAAGGTGGCGGGCGAGTCATTCTCGAAGCGCTGCTTGTTGACCCGCCGGGCGACGGACATGCCACGAAACGGGTTCGCGATGGAGACCGGCGTACCGGTGGCGTCCTCGAGCATCTCGTCGATGCCGGGAATGACGGCGCAGCCACCCCCGAGAAAGATGTGGTCGATCGTGTCCTGCGGGCGCGTCACATAGAAGTACTGCAGCAACCGGTGCACCTGGTCCATCATGTTCTGCTTGAAGGGTTCGAGCACCGACACCGCGTAATCCGGGGGCAGTTCGCCGTGGATCTTCGCGTTGCCCGCCTGCTGCATGTCCATGTCGTACCGGCGCATGATCTCCTCGGTGAGGAGGCGACCACCGAAGTCCTGCTCGCGGGTGTAGATGACGCCCTGCTCCTGGCTCATCACGTAGACGCCGGTGACCTGGGCTCCGACATCGACCACCGCGACGATGGGCTTCTGTTCGCGGTCGGGCAACTGGTCCAGCAGCAGACTGGTGGCGTGTTCGATTGCGTAGGCCTCGACGTCGACCAACTCCGCGGTCAGCCCGGCGACCTGTGCGATGGCGATGCGCGATTCCACGTGTTCCTTGCGCGACGCCACCACGAGTACGTCGATGAGGTCCGGGTTCGCGGTATTCTTGCCCAGCACCTGGAAATCGATGCTGACGTCTTCGAGGTTGTAGGGGATGTACTGGTCAGCCTCGACGGAGACCTGGCCCTCGAGTTCAGCCTCACTGAGCTTGTTCGAGAACCGCAGCGTGCGAGTGATGATGGTCGACGACGGCACGGCCATCGCACAGTGCTTCAGCCGTGTGCCCGAGCGCTTGACGGCTCGCTCGAGCGCTGCCCCGATCGCCCCGGCATCGCGAATTTCCTTGTCGACGACCGCGCCGTCGGGCAACGGTTCGACGGCGAAGGCCTCAACCTTGTAACCGCTACCGCTTCGCCCCAGCTCCAGCACCTTGATAGCGGCGGCGCTGAAATCCACTCCGAGCAAAGCGTGGTGCTTTTTCCCCAGACCTAGCACACTGCCCCCCTGATGTTCGCGTGCTGCAGCGCTTATACTGTAGCCACAACCGAGCGTTTACACGCATTTGCATTGGATCATAGTCTGCGTGAACAGGTAGCCGCAAGCGCCTTTCGCTTGGAATCATTCCCCAGCCGCAAGAAATCGCCAAATCATGCCCCTCTTTGTTCGCATCATCCTGTCCCTTTTGTCCCTCGCCGTGGGCGCGGGTATGGCGGCGGTCGCTGTCTTTTTGGGGCTGTATCTCTATTACGCCCCGGGCCTGCCCGCGGTCGATTCGCTGCGCGACGTGCGGCTGCAAACCCCGCTCCAGATCTTCACCCACGATCAGCGGCTGATCGGCGAATTCGCGGAACAGCGGCGTGAACCGACGCCCATTGCCGAGATGCCCGAGCAATTGCTGCAGGCCTTCGTGGCAGCGGAAGACGAGCGTTTCTTCCGGCACCGCGGAGTTGATCCGGTCGGCCTGCTGCGCGCCGGGATCAACCTGTTCAGCACCGGTGAGCGCACCCAGGGCGGCAGCACGATCACCATGCAGCTGGCCCGTAATTTCTTCCTGACCCGCGAGCGCACCTACGAGCGCAAGATTCGCGAGATCTTCCTGGCGCTACAGATTGAACAGGAATTGTCCAAGGAGCAGATCCTCGAGCTGTATCTGAACAAGATCTACCTCGGGCAGCGCGCCTACGGTGTTTCGGCCGCAGCCCGCGTCTATTTCGACCGCAACCTGGACGAACTGGAGCTCGACCAGATGGCCATCCTGGCCGCTCTTCCGAAAGCACCCTCGACCACCAACCCCGTCACCAGCCCGGAACGCGCGCAGAACCGGCGCAACTACGTGCTGCGGCGCATGCTCGAACTCGGCCTGATATCCCCTGAAGAGCACGCCTCTGCCGTGGCCCGCCCGGTACTCTCCAGGCTCCATGTCAGCGCGACCGAGGTCGACGCTCACTGGGTCGCAGAGGCCGCGCGTCAGGTCGCGGTCAACGTCTGGGGCGAGGAAGCCTATGTCCGGGGTCTGCGCGTCTTCACGACGATCGACGCCGCTGCCCAGGAGGCCGCGAACGCGGCGCTGCGCGATGGCCTGCTGGAATATGACCAGCGCCATGGCTACCGCGGCCCCGAACGGTCCCTGGACGAGGCCGTCTGGGGCGACCCGGAGGCTCGGCAAGGTGCGCTGAGGAGCATCGGGGTCAGCGGCCGCATGCTGTTCCCGGCGCTGGTGCTGGAAGCGGGCGAGAACAGCATCGTCGTCGACACGGCGGGGCTCGGGGAGAGACGCCTGGAAAACGATGATCTCGCCTGGGCACGTCCGGCCCGGACGCGGGTCTCCGACTGGCTCAAGCCGGGCGATGTGGTGCGTATCCAGCCAACGACCGGGGGTGGCTGGCGCCTGAGCCAGGTACCCGCGGTTGCCGGGGCCCTGGTCGCCCAGGCGCCCGACGACGGGGCCATACTGGCGTTGGCTGGAGGCTTCGACTTCTTCGCGAATCGATTCGACCGGGCGCTGCAGGCTGAACGGCAGCCGGGGTCCGCCTTCAAGCCACTGATCTACAGCCTCGCCCTGCAGAACGGCATGACCCCGGCCAGCACCCTGGTCGACGCGCCGCTGGTCTTCAGCGACCCGGCCCTGGGCGCAGAATGGCGGCCGGAGAACTATTCCCGCAGTTTCCGCGGTGCCACGACCATGCGCGAGGCCCTGGCCAATTCACGCAACCTGGCCTCGATCCGGCTGCTGAACAGCGTCGGCGTCAACCAGACGCACGACGACCTGGGCCGCTTCGGCCTGAACCTTGCGCAACACCCGCGCAACCTGTCGATGGCGCTGGGCACGGGCACCCTTACACCGGTCGAACTGAACAATGCCTACGTGGTGTTCGCCAACGGCGGACGCCTGACCACTCCCTGGCTGATCGGGCGCATCGAAGAGGTGGACGGAACCCTGCTGTACCAGGCGCCGACGGCTCGGACCTGCCCGGAACCCTGCACCAGCCCGGCCGGGCAGAATCTGCAACTGGCCACCGCTCGCGGGCCGCTGCAGTATGCCGACCCCGTACCCACACTGGAGCCTGGCGTAGCCTGGCAGATGAGCCAGATGTTGGGCGGCGTGATTCGTTCCGGCACCGGCCGCCGGGCGATGGAACTGGGCCGCGCGGACCTTGGCGGCAAGACCGGCACCACCAACTCTTACCGCGACGCCTGGTTCGCCGGGTTCAATGCCGAACTCGCAGCGACCGCCTGGATCGGCTTTGACGACAACCGGGAACTCGGGTCCCAGGAGACCGGCGGCCGCGCGGCCCTTCCGATCTGGATGGGCTTCATGCAAAGGGCTCTTGCAGGCCGACCGGAGGCGCCCGTGCCGCGGCCGGAAGACCTGGTCGAGGTCGCACTGCTGCCGGACACCGGAGAACGCACCACCGCTGACGACCCGCGCGGCCGCAAAGAATGGCTGTTGCCCGAGCAGATTCCCGAGCGCAGCACCCGAGTCCTCTCGGACCCGGACGATGGCGGGACCGGCGGCCGAAGAGACGCACAGCCCGAATTCATCTTCTGAGCCGAGACGATGGCGATCCCCGAGTCCAGAACCCGCCAGCGCCTCGCCGAGGAGGCGGCGCGCATCATTCTCGAGGAGGGCGTGCGCGACTACGGCCTGGCCAAACGCAAGGCCGCCGACCATCTCGGGATGACGGGGCGGCCTGACCTGCCCACCAACACGGAGGTTGAAACCGCCCTGCTGGAGCGCAACCGGCTGTTCTCAGACCCTGAAAGCCGACGCGAGTATGTGGACCGCCTGCGCGCCGCAGCGCTGGTGATGGAACGCCTGGAACACCTGGAGCCGCGCCTCGTCGGCCCGCTGCTGCTGGGCATCCTGGAACCGCAGCCGGTGATCAACCTGCATGGCTTCGCGGAGACCGTCGAAGAGGTCATCATCGACCTGGGCGAGCGCGGCATCCAGTGCCGAAGCGGCGAGCGCCACTACCGGGGCGGAAGCACCGGCATCCGCGCGCCGTTCCTGTCTTTCCGCGGACCCGAGGGCCTCGACATCGAGCTCACCGTGTTCCCGAAGGACGGCATCCGCCAGGCACCCCCGTCCCCCGTCGACGGCCGTCCGATGCGGCGCCTGAACCTGGCCGGCGTCCGCGGACTGCTCACAGAGGCCGAGGCCGCCCTCGACCAACCTTAGCGCGAAAGTCACAGGCCAGTAGGTCGGGTTCGCGCAGCGTAACCCTGCGACGTCCCGGGAACGACGCCATTTTGCGCCCATGGGTGGGGTGGGAGGCCCGTCGGGTTACGCCCTTTGGGCTAACCCGGCCTACAGTTTGTTGCGGCTTTTCCTCATCAGGGGTGCCACGCCCCACAACGACATGAACGTTAGCGACGAATCAGGCAGCCCATGGAGAATCTGCAGGCACGGGCTCCGGATCAGCTGCCGCGGTAAGCGTGCACCGTCTCGACCAGCGTGGCGACCCGGTCCGGGTCGATGCCGGGATGGATGCCGTGACCCAGGTTGAAGACGTGCCCGGTCTTGCCCTTGAAGCCGTCCAGCACGCGTCGTGCCTCGGCCCGCACCACGTCATCTCCGGCGTACAGCACCGATGGATCCATGTTTCCCTGCAGCGCAACCCGATCCCCGACCCGGGCCTCGGCCTCGGCGATCTCGATGGTCCAGTCGAGACCCAACGCATCGGCCCCCGTGTCCGCCTGCCACTCGAGCCAGGATCCGCCGCCCTTGGTAAACAGGATTACCGGCACACGCCGCCCCTCGTGCTCCCGGGTCAGTTCATCGACGATGCGCTGCATGTAGGCCAGCGAGAACTCGCGGTAGAGCCGTGGCGAGAGCGTGCCGCCCCAGGTATCGAAGATCATCACCGCCTGGGCGCCGGCCTGGATCTGGGCGTTGAGGTAACTGGCCACCGCCGCAGAGACCTTCTGCAACAGCGCGTGCATCGCCTGCGGCTCCCCGTAGAGCAGGCGCTTGGTCTCGGCAAAGTCTTTCGAGGTCGCGCCCTCCACCATGTAGGTCGCCAGCGTCCAGGGACTGCCGGCGAAGCCGATCAGCGGCACGCGACCCTGAAGTTCCCGCCGGATCAAACGGACCGCGTCCATCACGTAACGCAGTTCCTGCTCAGGGTCGGGAATCGGCAAGCGCTCGATATCCGCCAGCGAACGGACCGGATCGCGGAAACGCGGTCCCTCCCCGGTCTCGAAATACAGGCCCAGGCCCATCGCGTCGGGGACGGTGAGGATGTCCGAGAACAGGATCGCCGCATCCAGCGGAAAGCGCGCCAGCGGCTGCATCGTCACTTCACAGGCCAGTTCCGGGTTCTGGCAGAGATCCAGAAAGCTGCCAGCCCGCGCACGGCTCGCGCGATATTCCGGCAGATATCGCCCGGCCTGGCGCATGATCCAGATCGGCGTGCGGTCCACGGGTTCGCGCAGCAGGGCGCGCAGGAATCGATCGTTGGCCAGCGGTGTCGTCATCTTCATCCTCGGAACGGGTCTGGCAACCATCACCCGGCTCCGGGAGCCGCGCAAATGGACATGGAGTTGACCATGAAGGCGGGGTGGGCGAAACGACTCCGTTCAACCGCCAGCGCGCTCGGCGAGCACTTCCCGAACGGCCCGGCTGACTTCCGCCATGTCGGCCCTTCCGCTCAGCCTGCGCTTCAGGATCGCCATCACCTGCCCCATGTCCTTCGGCCCGGCGGCACCGGACTCGCGGACGGCCGTCTCGATCAGCGCCGCCACGGCGTCCGCGCCCAGCGGCTCGGGCATGTACTCCCGAATGATCGCGACCTCGGCCTCTTCGCGGGCGGCGAGGTCTTCGCGCTGGCCCTTGCGGTACTGCTCGATGGAATCCCGACGCTGTTTCAGCATCCGGTTCAGGATCGCGAGGATGACCGCATCGTCCGGCTCACGGCGCTCATCGACCTCGAACTGCTTGATTTCGGACTGGATCAGCCGCAGGGTCCCGAGGCGCTCGCGGTCGCGTGCGCGCATCGCATCCTTCACCGCTTCCGCGATGCGGGTCTTCAACACCATGGGGCGTGCCTGGGGCGGGGGGGGGTCAATACATCCGCACGCGGCGGGTGATGTCCCTGGAGTTGCGCTTGAGCTGACGCTTGACGGCCGCCGCTGCCTTGCGCTTGCGCTCGGTCGTCGGCTTTTCATAGTACTCGCGGCGCCGCACCTCGGAGACCACACCGGCCTTTTCACAGGTGCGCTTGAAGCGACGCAGGGCGACTTCGAAGGGCTCGTTTTCGCGTACTCGAACGTGGGGCATATCTTCTCCGTAACTGATCTTGGTATCGAATCCTGGGCACGCAGGATCGTTCGCTCTGCCGAGGCAGAACCCGTAATGATAGATCAAAGCAATGCAAAGAAAAACCCAGGGGCGTGTCTACGCATGCCCGGGCGCTCACGTTATCATGCCGTGGATGAAGACCCTGAACGTCGAACTCGGCACACGCAGCTATCCGATCCACATCGGCAGCGGTCTGCTGGGCCGCCCCGAGCTGTTGCAGTCCCATTGGCATGGGCAGCGACTGTTCGTGGTCAGCAACGAAACGGTGGCGCCACTGCACGGCGAGCGCCTGCGCACGCTGCTCGACGGACAGCCCGTGACGTGGATGAACCTCCCGGACGGCGAACAGTTCAAGACGCTGGCGACGGTGGAATCCATCCTGACCCGGATGCTCGAGGCCCGCCTGGACCGCGGCAGCACCCTGATCGCCTTCGGGGGAGGCGTGGTCGGCGACATCGCCGGGTTCGCCGCGGCGATCTACCAGCGCGGCATCGATTTCATCCAGGTGCCGACCACCCTGCTCTCGCAGGTGGATTCGTCCGTGGGCGGCAAGACGGGCGTCAATCACCCGCTGGGCAAGAACATGATCGGCGCCTTCCACCAGCCTCGCGCCGTGCTCATCGACACCGATACCCTGCAGACATTGCCGGTGCGAGAGCTGCGGGCCGGCGCGGCCGAGATCATCAAGTACGGCCTGATCCAGGACGCCGGCTTCTTTGCCTGGCTGGAGCGGCATATCGAGGAACTGCTGGACCTGCGGGAAGAGGTCCTGATCGAGGCCATCTATCGCTCCTGTGCCTGCAAGGCCGAGGTCGTGGCGGCCGACGAACGCGAGTCCGGGCGCAGGGCGCTGCTGAACCTCGGCCACACCTTCGGGCACGCGATCGAGGCCGGTATGGGCTACGGCCGCTGGCTGCACGGGGAGGCCGTCGGCACCGGCATGGCCATGGCCGCGCGCATGTCGGAACACATGGGCTGGCTCAGCCGCTCGGAGCGGGAACGGGCCGAGGCCCTGATCGCCCGCGCCGGGCTGCAGCTGTCGCCGCCGCCGGAGGTCGGGGCCGAGCGTTTCCGCGAGCTGATGGCCATCGACAAGAAGGTGATGGACGGTCGCCTGCGGCTGGTGCTGCTGCAGTCGATCGGCGCCGCGGTGGTGACCGGCGAGTTCCCACGCGAGGCGCTGGAGAACACCCTGCCGCCCCGCGAGAGGCGCGAGACCGGCATTGGCTGAGCCCGCGACCGAAACGCCGCCCACAGGGCCCGGGCTCGCGCCGTACGCGGCTGCGCCAGCGCATTCCCGTGGCCGCCGCCATCCCGAGCCGGCGCCGAACCACCGCGGCGAATTCCAGCGCGACCGCGACCGCATCGTGCACAGCACCGCCTTCCGACGCCTGAAGTACAAGACCCAGGTCTTCGTGAGCCACGAGGGCGACCTGTTCCGCAACCGGCTCACCCACTCGCTGGAGGTTGCCCAGATCGCGCGCTCCAGCGCCCGCGCGCTCGGCCTGAACGAGGATCTGACCGAGGCCATCGCCCTGGCGCACGATCTCGGCCACACGCCCTTCGGCCATGCCGGGCAGCGTGCCCTGAACAACTGCATGCGCGACCGCGGCGGCTTCGAACACAACCTGCAGTCTCTGCGTATCGTCGACTTTCTCGAGCAGCATTACGCCGAGTTCGACGGGCTGAACCTGACTTTCGAAACGCGGGAAGGCGTCCTGAAACACTGCTCGCAGGAAAACGCAAAGCGTCTCGGGCCTGTCGCCGAGCGTTTCCTGAAGGATGGGCAGCCGAGCCTGGAGGCCCAACTCACCAACGTCGCCGACGAGGTCGCGTACAACAACCATGACATCGACGACGGCCTGCGCGCGGGTCTTCTGACCATGGAGCAACTGTGCGAGGTCGAGCTGTTCCGTGTCCGCTACGAGCAAGTGCGCTCCCGCTACCCGACACTGGAGGCGCGCCGGGTGCAGCACGAGACCGTGCGCCGCATGATCGATGCGCTGGTGTCGGACCTGATCATCAGCAGCCGCGTGGCCGTGTCCGCAGCCGGGGTCGACCACCCCGATGCGGTGCGCGCATTCCCCGAACCGCTGATCCGGTTCAGCCCGGAAATGGCCCTGCAGAATCGGGAACTCAAGCGCTTCCTGCGCCAAAACCTGTACCATCACCATCGGGTTCACCGGATGACGGTGAAGGCCCAGCGCATCGTGCAGGACCTGTTCAATGCCTTCATGGACGACGCCAAGCTACTTCCCGAGCATTTCCAAGCCCATGGCCGCCGGCTCGCCGAGCACGACGAACATGGGCTGGCGCGGGGCATCGCCGACTACATCGCCGGCATGACCGACCGCCACGCCATTCGTGAACACCACCGGGTCTTCGACCTGCGCACACTGATCTGAGTCTGCCGCCATGTCCCTGCATCCCGACTGTCTGGTCGAACTGAAACTGCGGTACCCGCCGTTCGACTCGCTGCCGACCGAGGATTTCGTCTACACCGACGACCGGCTGGAAGCCCTGATCACTTCCGCAGGGGAAGCGATCGAAGCACCTGGCGCGATCCTCATGCTCACCGGCGAGGACGGTTCCGGCCGCAGCATGCAGTTGATGCGCCTGCTCGGATCCTTGCCCGACAATTACGAACTGATCGCCTTCCGGGCGCGGCTGAACACCCAGTTCGAGGCGGTGGACTTCACCATCCGCAATCACCTGCGTGCCGGTGGCCACGACGACCCGGATCGGCCGCTGAGCGATCTGCTGGCCGGTCGCATCCGCGCCGGTTTCGACCCCGTGATCGCCGTGGACGACGCCCACCTGCTGGGGATGGATCTCATCAACATCCTGCTGCGCATCCGCAGCGACATCCTCAGTGCCGAGGGCCGGGCGCCGCGGCTGATCCTGGCCGGTGATTCGGTACTGCTGCGCCGCCGCCTGCAGCTGCGTTCGTCCGACGAACAGCAGACCGCTCGCATTACCCTGCGCCCCTTCAGCCTCGAACAGACCGAGGCCTACCTGCGTCAGCGCCTGCGCGCGGCCGGCATGCCCGATCATGGCGCCCTGCTGACGGAGGACGTGATCGCCGACCTGCAGGCCGAGAGCAAGGGGCTTCCGGAAGGCCTGAACATTTCCGCCAACGAGTGGCTGGAGCGCGTTTGCCGGGCACGCATGGGAAAATCCGCTGCGGCGGGCTCCGCCGCCGGTGCGCATGCGAACGGGGGCGAAAGCACGACGTGGCCGACCTACCCGGCCGCCCTCGGCGTGACCGGCGACCCGCCCGAGGCGACGCCACTCGACAGCACGCCGGGCCACGAGGCATCCGACCGGCAGTACGACGAGCAGTACGACGGGCAACATGAGAAACGGGACTTCGCGGATCTGCGAGCAGATGAGGACGATCGCAATCCGGAGCCGCGGCAAGGCCAACCGGATCGCGAGCAGGAGGGCTCCCCGATCCCGTTCTGGAGCCGGACCTGGTTCGTTCCCGCGGTTGCCGCATTGGTCGCGTTCCTGATCCTCGCCCCGTTCGCACGACATCTCTTCGACCGGCCCCCGACGCCCCCCGTCAGCACGGTCGAGTTGCCGCTTCCTGTGGTTCCGGCCCCGGCGCCAGAGCCGGTCGAGCCGGGACCCGCCTGGGAGGATCCGCTGGCCATCGCACCGGGGCCGGAGGACGATCCTCGAATCGTGGACGTTCCGTTCGACGACCGCCCCCCGGCGGAGATGACCCCACCGGACGAAGCCCCGGCGCCGCCGGCAACGGCCCCGCAGCCCGAACCGCGCCCGGAACCACCTGCCGAGCCGGCGCCCCCGCCCGCTCCGGTCGAGCCGCCTCCTGCCGAGCCGGCACCCCCGCCCACACCAGTCGAACCGGCTCCCACCCCGGCCCAACCGCCCACCGCCGCGCCCACGGCGGGGGCCCTGGCCGAGGACTTGGCCTGGCTCGGGCGGCAGAACCGCGGCCACTTCACCATCCAGCTGCTCGCAGCCCAGAACGCCACCGCGGCGCGCAGCTTCGTCGACCGCCACGGCTTGGCGGGAATCCGCCTGATCCCGACCCGCTCGGGAGGACGCGACTTCGTGGTCGCACTGGCAGGCAGCTTCGCCAGCCGCTCGGCGGCGGAGCAGGCGCTCGCCAACCTTCCGGAGGAAGTGCGCGCGGGCCAGCCCTGGATCCGCTCCATCGGGTCGGTCCAGGATATCCAGCGCTGACCCTGGTCACCGCATGGCCCATCCCTGTGCTGCGGAGTCGGGAACCGTGCCATGATGCGCGCGGGAGAATAACGGCTCCGCTGGGCCGACCACAGGCAGCCCCATGGCAGGACGCATACCACAGGCCTTCATCGACGATCTGCTCGAACGCACGGACCTGGTCGAACTGGTCCAGCGTTATGTACCGCTGAAGAAGTCCGGCAGCGAGTTCGCGGCCTGCTGCCCGTTCCACAGCGAGAACACGCCGTCGTTCTACGTCTCGCCGCAGAAGCAGTTCTATCACTGTTTCGGCTGCGGAGCCCACGGCACCGCCATCAGCTTCCTGATGGAGCACGAGAACCTGAGCTTCCCCGAGGCCATCGGGCAACTCGCGGAATGGGCGGGCCTGGAGGTACCGCGCGAGCCGGGCAGCGCCGACGCCGAACCCACCGCGCATCTCATCGAGGCCCTCGAGGCGGCAGCCCGTTTCTACGTCGACCAGCTGAAACACAGCCCCGTCGCGGTGGAGTACCTGAAAGGACGTGGCATCGACGGCAACACCGCGCGGGACTTCGCCATCGGCTGGGCGCCGGCGGGCGCGGGCACCCTGGTCCGGGCACTGGGCGAGCGCTTCGACACGGAAACGCTGATCGCGTCCGGCCTGGCCGCGCGGCGGGACGACGGCAGCCTGCGCGACCGCTTCCGCGCACGCATCCTGTTTCCAATCCGCGACCGCCGCGGCCGCGTGACCGGCTTCGGCGGACGCCTGATCGAACCCGGCGAGCCCAAGTACCTGAACAGCCCTGAATCCGCAGTCTTTCACAAGAGCCAGACCATCTACGGGCTGTTCGAGGCAAGGCGCGCCGAGACCCGGCTCAGCGAACTCGTGGTCACCGAGGGCTACATGGATGTCGTCGGACTGGCGCAGGCGGGCTTCCGGCGCTCGGTCGCCTGCATGGGCACCGCCCTCACCCGCGGCCACCTGGACCTGCTGTTCCGCCAAGTGCCCCGGCTGGTCCTATGCTTCGACGGCGACGAGGCCGGGCGGCGGGCCGCCTGGCGGGCCATGGAGCAGGCGCTTCCCGTGGTCCAGGGCATGCGCGAGATCCGGGTGCTCTTCCTACCGGAGGGCGACGACCCGGACAGCCTCGTCCGCCGCGAGGGGTTGGAGGGCTGGCAGCGGCGTCTGAATGCGAGCGCGGTCCTGTCGGAAACATTCATACGGCTGCTCGCAGCGCGCTACCCCCT
>Ga0207421_10000774_pt1 | contig 41354 bp, 39 predicted proteins | sample SodLakKL_010_SED_4_FD_187542 | JGI IMG/M metagenome (GOLD analysis project Ga0207421, IMG submission 187542) | Alkaline sediment microbial communities from Lake Tanatar, Kulunda Steppe, Russia - 8KL_010_SED (SPAdes) (version 2) | ecosystem: Environmental > Aquatic > Non-marine Saline and...
CAAATTTTATATTCAACTGCTGAAATTATTGGTCTTCATGAAAATTCTATTGATTTCAGATTAACCCAAAGTGAAGATGAAATTGCTGTCAAAACTGAGAGGAACGTTTGTCCAGATAATGAATATAGAATAGATGAAAGAAAAGATAAAATAATAATAAATTCACTAAAAAATGCAAGAATAGATGATAAATTGAGTGTTAAATTTAAGTAATTATAATTTATTTGATATCCAGTTTTCAAAGAGAAAAGAGCCAGAATTTATATCTGGCTCTTTTCAGGGTATATTAAATATTTTTTTGTAAAATTAAACTTTATTTATGGCTGATTATGCTGAATTTTATATTTTATTTTCTGTGGCACAGCCACCAGTCATAACATTCAATTTCTCCTTTACTTTCCTGTTCTTTTCTTTTAGCAATTTGTTCACCGGTTGAAGCAGGTGGTAAAATGACATGATCTTCCATAATTTCATTATTGGGCCAGTTAGCAGGAATAGCTACATTTTCTTCTTCAGATTTCTGGAAGCCTTTCATCATCCTTAAAATTTCATCCATATTTCGACCCAGTTCAGCGGGATAATAAAGGATTGCTCTGATAACAGAATTGGGATCAACAATAAAAACAGCTCTAACTGTGGAAGAAGAACTGGCAGAATGTATTAATCCCAGCCGCTTACCAACATCACCTGTACCATCAGCTATAATTGGAAATTCAATTTTATCACCTATGTTTTCCTCAATCCATTCTTCCCATTTCAAGTGACTGTAAATCTGGTCAATACTGAGTCCAATTAAATCTGTATTTAATTTTCTAAACTCGTCATATCTTCTCTGAAAGGCAACAAATTCAGTTGTACAAACTGGTGTAAAATCCGCCGGATGACTGAACAGAATAAACCATTTACCCAAATATTCATCAGGCAATTTGATTTTACCATGAGTTGTGTTTACCTCAAGGTCGGGAAACTTATCTCCTATTAACGGCATTTTCATTTCTGACATATTTAACACTCTCCTTATTAGTAATAATTATTTTTATTAATTATATATTAGATATCTTAATCTGTCAAATCAAAATAATATATAATTAATAAATAAGTATTAATAAAATTACTACTATACATATAATTCTATATCTTTTACAAAAAACCTTTTTAAGCTAAAATTAATATATTTTGATAAATAGTTCTGGAACATTTCGAGTATCATAGTGTATATCATGTTGAAAAGTTATGTGAAAAGAAATATAATCTTATTAGTACATATCTCAAACCAGTAGTTTAAAACATTAAGATTATAGTTTCTATGGAGGAAAAAGTTTTTGCAAAAGGATTAATCTCTCAAATTAGAATACTTAATTTTAAAAGGAAAAATTATGAATAATTATAAAACACTATCTATTTTACAGGAGGTCTATATCTTGAATAAAAAATTAGAATATAAGAGGGATGAACATAATTTTTATAGTTTAGAACCTGCTGTTGTTCCGGCCAACCAACAGAGTGTTATAACAATAAAACCCAAAATAATTGATTTATCTTTTAATGATAACAGTAAATATCAAATAATATACAAAGCAAAGTTTAACACAACCGAAAACAACAAGGGGGTATCATTTCGAAAATTTACTGTTACCCCACAAAAGGGAGCTCTGAAAATAAAACATTATTTTGCCGGTGAACAGGAACATGTTTTTGAAATTAAGGAAAAAACAGGGAGTGGATATCATAAAAGAGGAGATTTTTATGTTTATTCCTTAAAAGATGATCTATTAAAAAAAATTCCTGTAAAAGGTGATCTTCATCTACACAGTTTTCGTTCAGATGGTAAAGGCTCACCGGCTTATATAACTGCCCTGGGCAGAAAAGCTGGTTTTGATTTTATGGCCTTAACAGATCATGGAAAATATCAGCCTTCACTGGAAGCAAAAAAATCATATCAAGAATTACCTCTTGAATTTCAAATAATTCCAGGTGAGGAGATACATCCACCAGATACCGAAAATCACATAGTTAATTTTGGTGGTCATTTTAGTGTAACTGAATTATTTGAACATAACAGGGAAAAATATTATAAGGATGTGAATAAAATTCTGCAGTCTGAATTATATATTCCTGATGGTGTTGATGAATTTGAATATGCTTCATTTATCTGGACCTGCAGAAAAATAAAAGAAGGACAGGGCCTTTCACTTTTTTGTCATCCATACTGGGTTAGTGAAAACCAGCATTATATATCAAATAAATTAACCAGTTTTTTGCTAAAAAAACAGCCTTTTGATGCTCTGGAAATAATAAATGGCTCAATCTCTGTGGAATCTAACAACCTGCAGGTTATCGAATACTATAATTATCTAACCAATAAGGGAGATAAAAAGGAGATTCCTTTAGTTGGTGTCAGTGATGCTCATCACTGTGACCTGGGAAGTGGATATACAGTTGTTTTTGTCGATAATTTACCTTCCCCAACAGAAAATATCACCGGCAATATCATCGAAAATATTAAAGAAGGTAACTGTGTAGCTGTAGAAGATATATCTTCAGGACAATGCAGAGCTTATGGTCCTACAAGATTGGTCAGATTTACTCATTTTTTATTACGAGAAATTTTCCCCGGACATGATAATATATGTAAGCTTGAAGGAGAATATATGCAAAATAGTGTTTACCAGAAATCAACTGAAATTGAAGAAACAAGTGTTAAACAATATTACTGTTCATTATTTAGCTGTTATAAAAATCAATAATTTCCAGGAGGAATTTTAATGTATACAAAAAGTGATTTAATTAAAGATTTCCAAAATATAGGTATAAAGCCTGAAGGAACTTTATTTGTTCATTCCTCAATGAGTGCAGTAGGAAAAGTTAAAGGAAGAGCTGATACTGTTCTTGACGCTTTTATGGAATATATGAGGCAGGGTCTGCTGGTTTTACCGACACATACCTGGAGTGAAGAGAATAATAAAAATAATATTTTTGATTCACAGACTGAACCATCCTGTGTTGGAATACTAACAAACCTTTTTATGAAAAGAAAAGGAGTGGTTAGATCTCTGCATCCTACTCATTCTGTTGCAGCTTTTGGCTCAGATGCCCGGAAATTTACTTCCGGAGAGGAAAAAAGGGACACTCCCTGTCCCCGTGAAGGTTGTTATGGAAAATTATATGACCGGAATGCTCAAATATTATTTTTAGGCTGTAGTTTGAAAAATAACACTTTCATTCATGGGGTTGAAGAATGGAATAATATACAGAACAGGCTTTCAGATGATTATAAAGAATACACTATAATAAAACCAGATGGTGAAAAAATAAAAAGACCCATGAAGTATCATCAGGCACCTGTCGAAGATGTGTCCGGCAATTATGATATAATTCAAAAACCACTTATTAAAAAAAAGATTGCTGTTCAGGGAAAAATAGGTGATGCAAAATCTTTTCTCTGTCAGGCTCGCCCAATGGCCGATCTTGTTTCTGAATTTCTGAAGAAAAATCCAGATTTGTTCTTAGATGACAAACCTGTTCCCCAAAACTGGTATAAATAGTTTAGATATAATTACATTAAATCATTTTTATTTTTCCAGCTGCGAAAATCATCTTCTTTTTTTGGTGCTTTTGACATGTCAACAGCTTCTTCAATTAAATGGATTAGTTCTAATAGACTGCGAAAAAATATTACTTTTCTGCTTCCATTAGCCCAGTGAATCTCCCCCTGTAGTGTATAATTTTGCTGAAATTTTACTTTTACAAAAAAACTTGTATCTCTTAAAGCTTCACTGGTGAAATTATCTTCATTTTGAGGGTTAAATTGAACATTATTTTTTTCTTTTCTCATTTTTTTTCCCCCTGATCAATATTATTTAAAAATAAACACATAACAAATTACATCTTTACAATGTTTATAATAACATATAAATTACATTTCTCAGTCATATTTTACTTTGTATTTACTCTTAAATAACTTTCATTTAAAAAATATTTGTCTATTAATTTATTAAATTCTCTTTTAACAAAACAAGTCTTTAATTTTTATCGATTCTTTCTATAATAAGACCCAGATATGACTTATTTATGACTAAAAAATAAAAAAATATAGTATAATATATTATATACAATAAAATCTTGTACACAAATATGTTAATAAATATCAATTATTTTATTTTAGAAATAAATTCTTGTTTATTTCTAAAAAAAAGACAGGGGGGGTATAAAAAATGAAAATTAAAGTAAGTATACTTTTATTGGGGCTTTTAGTTTTTACTCTCACAGGGTGCAGTACGGTACGGGAATTTGTTGATCAAATTGAAATAAGCAATCAATTTTCAAAATTTGCACCGGAATTTGCAGAAGTTTTAGAAAACCAGGGCAGTTTTTCCAGCAGTGCAGAGGGAACACTTTTTAGCACAGTGTCTCTGGAGATGGCTATTGAAGGACTGCCGGAAGCAGGTGGTGTGTTAACCCAAAATGAAACAAACTATTTTTCTTTTAAAATAGAAAATGTTAGCAGAGAAGAGTTTATTGTGTTCTTAACAGCAAATGAAAAAGAAGAAGTAGCTCAAGAACTGCAGGAAAAGTGGGAAAAATATGATTATCTGCGCAGTCAAAACTTAAGCAATATAGAAATATATTCCGAGGAAAATGGTACTAAATTTGATGATGATACTTCATTTGATTCCGGTACCATTGGACAGATCAGAGAAATAATTAATGTAAAAAATAATACTGCTGAACTCACAGCTTATATAACAATGGAGATAAATGATGATCCTTATTCTGGCAGTATCAGTGGTGGTTTTATAAAAAATGAAGAATGGAAAATAAACAGCCTGGAATTAAATCTTTCCCAGGACTAAAAAAGGAGCTGATATTCATGGACAGGCAAAATTCAGTTTTGTTCTCTCGTATTATAGCAGCCTTAATTGATATGTTGTTCGCCTGGATTTTTGTAGTAATACCTGTAATTGGAGGTGTCATTAGTGTATTATATTTGCTGTTTAAGGATGCTTTACCCTATCAGATTACTAAAGATGATGAATGGAAGAATAAAAGTCTGGGTAAAAAATTAATGAATCTTGAAGTTAACAACCTGAAAGGAGAAATTGTTGATTTACAGGTTTCGGCATTAAGGAATATTCCCTTAACTATTGGTAATTTCATTGCAATTATACCGGTTTTGGGATGGATTATTGGGCCTGTTGTGGGAGTTATTTTCGTTACCGTAGAATTGATACTTTTGTTAACCGACAAAAATAATAGACGGCTGGGAGACCGGTGGGCTAATACACAGGTTAGCAGAAAAAAAGATCTTTCGGAAACAAAAACTTCAGGAACAGTAACAAAAATAACTTGATTAATAAAATACTTCTGCCGTATTTTGCAAAAAAACAATTTTTGAATCCTAAAAATATTTATAGTCTGTATTTAATATTATATCATGAGATTGATTTAATTGATAAAAACTCTGTTTTATTCTGTTGAGAATATTAAGCAAATTTTCTTCTCCTATTCCAGCAAACAAAAGAAGGTATTCCATTTTATTCCAGCTGCAGACAAAATCGCTTTTCCGAATATTTCGGTGGAGAATTTCTTCAAGATTATTTTTAATTTCCTTTTTTGGGATGTTAACACTATTTTTATTTTCCTGATTTATATTTAAAGAGACCAGGCATAAGGGGCCGGAGTCTCTTTCTTTTTTTCTGATAAAAATACGGAGTATATTTGTAAAATTTTCCGGATCCAATAAAATTAAATCATTTTTATCTTTATTTTTAAATTCAATTATAAAATCATTAAAATCAAATTTATTAATGGAATGTTTTTTGCGTTTTTCAAGTATATTAACAAAATTAGAAGATAAATTTATTTTGTTTTTTGAAAAAAGTGACATTGTATAATCATAATGAAGGGCAGCATTTCTTTCTTCACCTTTCTTCAGCAGGGACTCAATTAATAATGAATGAAATTCTTCTTCAAAAGGCTCAATTTTTAATACTCTTCTGCATACCTTTTCTATCCGGGAATAATCCTTTTGTTTTTTTAAAATTTCACAGGTTAGCTTACTCTGTTTAAAAAATAGTTCCCGGAAATGTATTCTCTGCTGAAGCAGATGGGGACTATCAGTGTTTTCCTGAAGAAAATTACCTCGATATAAATTGTAGCATTCCCAAAATTTTTGTAAAGATTGGTCAAGTTTCCCTTCATCATAATACTGTGTTCCTTTTTGATAAGAAGATTGAAATTCCAAAAAATCTAAAAAATGATCTTCTTCCCAGTTAAAACTATACCCCCCTCTTTTAAATATAATATATTTATCCGGACGGTATTTTTCATCTCCACATGATAATAATTTTCGCAGACGATAAACCAGATTTTCCAGGGCATTTTTTGCATTTATGAGCTCCATAGGTAGATTAATATCTTCAATTAATATATCCACCGGGGTAATTTGTTCAGGGTGACTAATTAAATATTGAAAAAGGTCCCACATTTTATTAGAACGTGTATTCATGTCAGAAAGAATCAAATCCTCTTTTTTGACCTTGAAATTCCCCAGAGTATAAACTTCTAATATTTTGTTACCCATAAAAAAACCCCCTTAAAAGTATATAAAAGACGGCTAAAAATAATAAGTACAAAAAATTTAGGTCATAAACTATTAATGTTGAATGTTTATAATATTATGAAATATTATGCTTAATTCATATTAGCTCTTATATTATAACATAAATAGCCGAAAAAAGAAATATAAAAATTATCTTTTTTATGAAAATATTAAACAATAAATTTATGCAAAAGGGCTTAAATTTGATAAGTGGAGTAATATAATGTATAATTTAAAAAATAAACAGGATTTTTTAGTTTAGCAGTATAAGAAAATGAATTTTAATGTATTTTATTGAAAAACAGATTAAGAGAAATAAGCTGATTAAGATTTTTTAAAAATATATCGGCAGCTTACAGGAGTGAAATAAAGAATGAACAACTGGCTTCAGCTAAAGAGTGGAACAGATATACGGGGTACCGCTATATCTGATGATAAAAGTCAATTACAGCTATATCCTGAAACAGCCCGGAAAATAGGTTTTAGTTTTGCATGCTGGCTTAAAAAAAGAATTAATAAACAAACACGGGATATAAAAATTTCTGTAGGTAAAGACCCCCGGCTTTCAGGTGATATGTTAAAAAAACATTTAATCAAAGGGCTTTTAGCTGCCGGAGTTAATGTGTTTGACTGTGGTTTAGCCTCAACACCGGCCATGTTCATGTCCACTATTTTAAAAAACCACTGTTATGAAGGAGCAGTTATGATTACTGCCAGCCATATGCCTATGGACCAAAATGGTTTCAAGTTTTTTACAGAAAAAGGGGGGCTAGAAGGAGAGGATATAACAGACATCCTAAAAATAGCTGCTGAAGATAATTTTTCTTCCTGTGGTGAAAAAAGAAATGTTCACAGGATAGATATTTTAGCTGATTATTCTGATTATCTTAAGGATAAAATTAGAAATTTAATAACAGATGATCTCAATTCTCAAAAACCTCTGGCTGATTTTAATATCATACTGGATGCCGGAAATGGATCTGGTGGTTTTTTTGTAGAACAAATTTTGGAACCACTGGGTGCTGATACTTCGGGCAGTCAATTTCTTGAACCTGACGGAAGATTTCCCCATCATATCCCGAACCCGGAAAACAAAAAGGCCCTGGAATCTATAACAGATGCTGTAGACAGAGAAGGGGCGGATCTGGGAATCATTTTTGACACTGATGTTGATAGAGCTGCAGTAGTTGATAGTAATGGTCAGCCGATAAACAGAAATCGCCTGATTGCTCTTGCTTCAGCCATTATTTTGCATGGTAATCCGGGAGCTGCAGTTGTTACTGATTCTGTTACATCTGCAGGCCTCACAGAATTTATTGAAAAAAAATTAAATGGTAAACATCATCGCTTCAAAAGAGGATATAAAAATGTTATTAATGAAGCAATAAGGTTAAATGAACAGGGAATTTACACTCCACTTGCCATTGAGACTTCAGGACATGCAGCCTTTCAAGAAAATTATTTTCTAGATGATGGTGCTTATCTGGTGGTTAGGATTTTATCCGAAATGGTTAATTTGAAAATAAAGGGAAAAAAAATAAGTGATCTTATTTCAGATCTCAAGGAACCTCAAATTGCGGATGAATTCCGCATGAAAATAGACAGGAATGAATTTAAAAAGTACGGGAAAAATGTTATTTCTGACCTTGAATTGTATGTCAAAAATCAGGAAAATTGGGAAGTACCTGCTGATAACTATGAAGGATTGCGGGTAAATTGTGGGGCCAATGACTGGTTTCTGCTCCGGTTATCACTACATGACCCGGTAATGGTCCTTAATATTGAGTGTGATTCGAAAAATAAATACAATGATATAAAAGAAAAGTTAAGGAACTTTTTGACCAGTTATGAAGCCTTAAAAGATGGTTTGCTGACCAATTAGTAGCAAAGAAAATTATATGTTTAAAATTCTTTCCAGCTGTTAATCTTAAAAGAAGGTGACTATAATGGCCGAAGTTGCAGTAAGAGCAATTTCTTTTTTTGTGGTATTTTCAGTTCTGCTTTTTTTAATGGAATGGAAAAATTTATGGGGTTTAGGGAAAGAACATGAAAACAAAAAGGATGTATTTAAATCTATTTTTCCTGTTTCCCTGCTGGCAACTATATTTTTCATGATTATTAGATATTATTTTTAAAAATAATTTTAAAAAGCAGGATTTTTGTCTTTGCTGAAGAATATAGTTTATAAGATTTTTTCTGTGGTATATTTATTTTTCTATTGTTATTTTCGGGATGAATCCGGAAAATAATTATTAGAAGGACTGAAGTCCTTTATTTAATTGTTTTATTGTCTTAGTAAAAAGTAATTTTTTCATGTTAAAAAAGAATATCTGGCGGAAAGCTTTATAATCTCAAGATCACGAAGGTCTTTTTTTAGGCCCTTCGTGTTTTTTTATTGTTATTTTTAAATAGCAAAAATACTAAACACTAAAAAAGGATGATAATCATGAATACTAAAACAAAATTATTAACCAGAAGTGGACTGCTTATTGCTTTGGGAATTATACTGCCTTTTATTGCTCATATGACCGGTATTGGAGGAAGAGTACTGCTGCCCATGCATCTGCCGCCCCTGCTGGCCGGATTTCTGGTTGGACCATTTTATGCTTTGGTAGTAGGATTTATATTACCTCCCTTAAATATGGCAGTGAGTGGTATGCCCCCGATGCCAACCATGGCTTTGATGAGCCTTGAACTTGCAGTTTTTGGATTAATTACCGGTTTACTTTATAAAAAAATTAACGTATTTTTGAGTTTGCTGGCCGCAATGTTAACCGGGCGTATAGTTTATTATCTGGCTTTTGCTTTATTTATTGAATTTGGAAACCCATTGATTATGATGGGTAGTGGTATTGTTACCGGACTTCCGGGAATTATTAGTCAGCTTGTGCTGGTACCGGTGATTGTATATGCTCTGGAACAAAGAGAACAAACTTACACTTCTCTGGTCAGTCATTCTGCTTAAGATAATTTTTTGCAGGACATTGTGAATATTAATTATATATAATCAAAAAATCAATAAAAGGAATAAGAAATAAAATATTAAAGGGCTCCTAAATGAGAGCCCTTTAATAAATATATTTCTTTGTTTACCCCGGAAAACTGTAATTTTATTTATACTGGGAGGCATAAAAATCAAGATTACAGGTTGCTGGTGATACTGTCAATTAGTTGTTCATCAATTAAATTGAGATAAGAAATTTTAAGTTCCTGTAGTATTAAATTTTGATTTAAGTTTCCCGAACTGTAAGCATTCATTTTGGTCAATATTCGAGAATAATTTTTATCTTCCCCCAGATTAGTAAGCTCTTTTATATATTGATTAAGATTCTTATTTTGCCTTAATTGATAATGCTGGTGATAGTCTTCAGCTGGATAAAAAATCTCTCCTTTTTTAATTTCGGTAAAAACTTCATTATCAGTATGCTTCTTTTTTTTAGAAATAAAATCACGGGCTTTATCTTTCTGGGTTTGATCGGTATAAAAAATCAGTGATTTATACTGTGTAGAATAGGCGGGACTGAGTGGATTATGAATTTCCCAAAAGTGCTTTAATAATTCAGAAAAACTGATAATCTCAGGATCATAAGATATACGAACAGTTTCAGTATGATGTCCCAGGTTGTGATAGGAAGGATCTTCCAGTTCTCCTCCCATATAACCGGAAGCAGTGAAGTAAACACCCTCCAGACCACCGAAATAGGCATCAGGACCCCAAAAACATCCTGAAGCAAGATAGGCATTTTTTAAAAATTTCATTGAACTTGAATTTATACAATAACGCAGACCGGTAGGCTGGGGACCATCTTCAAAAACATGTCCTAAATGCCCTCCACAGCGGCTGCATAAAATTTCTTTTCTTTCTACTGCCAGTTTTCTGTCACTGCGGGTAACAGCAGCTTTAGGTTTAATTGTATTACTAAAACTGGGCCAGCCACTTCCTGACTTATATTTGTCTTCCGAACTAAAAAGAACTTGACCACAGGCCCGACATACATATATACCCTGTTCATAATGACTGTCATATTTATTATGAAAAGCAGGATCAGTTCCTCTTTTAACCAGGACATTAAACTCCTGATTAGTAAGTTTCTCCTCCCAGAAGGAAGGTTGCTTATTTATTATAAAATCAGTCATTTTCATCACTCCTTATTCTTGAGGATTTAAAACAGAAAGATGATTTTTTGCTGTAAACAAATCATTTCATTTATCCGGCAGCACATTTTCTCTGTAATTAGCAAAAAGAATCTACTTATGACCGTTAATAACAGCATAAAAAAATTTTTTTATCCATAAGTTAATTCTATCTACACAAAGTCTTAATAATATTAATAACTATTTATATTTTATCATACATAAAATATTTATACAAAATCTTTGGCCTGATAAATTAAAAAATTTTTCGCAAAGTATTAATACCAATTAATAAAAATGAATTTAGATTTCATAAAGGAATATTTTTTTTTATACAGAATAAATTATATAACAGCAGTTTATTGTGGGAGATGATTTAAATCAATATTTCTAAATTCACAACTAAATTTAAAAGCTGGAATTTCGGGGCCCAATTAATATTTTTTTCTTCTATTTTAGCTTTTATTTCTCTTTTTTTCACCTGGGTTGATATAGGGTTTGATTCACAAACAGGATTTGAGCAGCAGTCCTGGATATTTTTAATATTTTATATTTATCCTGTCCGCAGAATAATAAGAGAAGATAAAATGCACCGGGTTTTTGGTACTGTTTCTGGTTTACTGGCGGTATTAACATCATTTGTATATATTTTATCCAAAACTGCTGAAATTTATGGTGAAGTTATTAATGCTGCCGGAACTGGAGCTTTTTTGTTTTTTGTAGCTTCAATTGGCCTCTTTGTGGGCATAGCTAAATATTAAGCTCACAAAAAAAGAGTTTCGATAATGGTGACAGACTTTTTAAATAATCGGACTGCTATTTTATTATCATTAGTGCCCGAGAATTTGATGATTGTAATTTAAAATTTTTTCAGTATCAGTGGTTATCCCCGTGATACCTCTATTAATTATTTTTTTTAGTATACTAATGTGATTAACTGTCCAGCATTCAACATTAAGACCCCGGGAATAGGCATTATTGAGGAGTGATAGATTGGTACTTCTATAATGAACATTTAAAAAAATGTTGTTAATTGTATGTACCTTGGCAATGTGTTTTTTTCTTAAGTGACATAAAAATCCCAGTCTGATTTGTTGATCAAGATTTCTTATTTTTTTTAAAATAGCAAAATCAAAAGAAATTATACTTACTTCTTTTTTGATTGAAATTTTTCGGCAAATGTTGATTATATTTAATAAATCTTCTGTTTTAATATTGCTGTATTTTTCTTTTATTTCGATATATGGGGAGATATTTTTTTGTTTACAGAACAGTAAAAACTCTTTTAGGGTTGGTATTCGGGTCTCAATGTATTTTTCATCTTTCCATTTTCCCGCATCCAGATTTTTTATCTTAGAGAGTGTAAATTGATTTACTTTACCCCGGCCATCTGTTGTGCGATTGACGGTCTCATCGTGTAAAAGAATCCATTGGCGGTCTGCGGTCAGAGTAATATCACATTCAACAAACTGAAATCCTTTGTTTACAGCTTTTTTATAAGCAGGCAGGGTATTTTCCGGTGCTTCAGCACTTAGTCCCCGGTGAGCAATAAATTTTATTTTATTATTTTGGGGCAATATTATCATCTCCTGTATTGGTTATATCATATTATACTGAAACTTTTTGTTGGTTTTTTAAATTAAAAGATGTAATTTCACATAAAGAAACACAAATAAGATATAATAAATAGTCTGATAAAATTTATTTATTTTATAATATCAAATAACCAATCTTATTTCATCATTTAAAATACAATTTTTATACAATTCCCGCATAATAATACATATTACAGATTATATTAAAGGAGGAATAATATGGAGAAGTATATAATGGCTATTGATCAGGGTACAGCCAGTTCCAGAGCAATTATTTTTGACCATAAAGCCTGTATTATTGGACAGTCTCAGAAAGAATTTGAACAAATTTATCCCCAACCCGGTTGGGTGGAACATGATCCTCAGGAAATTTGGGGCAGTACTCTGGAAGTAATTTCAGATGTCTTGTCTAAATCCAGTGTTGAAGCTTCCCAAATTGCCGGTATAGGAATAACCAATCAGCGAGAAACTACGGTTCTCTGGGATAGTAAAACCGGACGTCCCCTGTATAATGCAGTAGTCTGGCAGGACAGGAGGACTTCGGGCCTCTGTGATCGCCTGAAAAGTGACGGTCTTTCGGATATTATACAGGCAAAAACTGGCCTGATCATTGATGCTTATTTTTCGGCTACAAAGATTAAGTGGCTTCTGGATAATGTTGAAGGGGCCCGCCAAAAAGCAGCACAGGGTAGACTTAAATTTGGTACAATTGATTCCTGGTTAATCTGGCGTTTAACCGGAGGAGAAGTACATATTACTGATTATACCAATGCTTCAAGGACAATGCTGTTTAATATAAATACTTTAAAGTGGGATGAACATCTTCTGGAAATTCTGGATATTCCCCGGGAAATTTTACCGGATGTTAAATCCTGCAGTGAAGTATATGGAGAGACTGTGGGCCATCACTTTTTTGGAGAGAATGTTCCCCTGGCCGGTATAGCCGGGGATCAGCAGGCAGCAACTTTTGGACAGGGCTGTTATGAAAAAGGAATTGCCAAAAACACATATGGTACCGGCTGTTTTATGCTGTTAAACACAGGGAAAGAAGTAATAAAATCTGAAAATGGACTGCTGTCCACTATTGCCTGGGGACTTAAAGATGAAGAGGGAAAAGAGGAGATTAATTATGCCCTGGAAGGCAGTGTTTTTGTTGCTGGAGCAGCTATTCAATGGTTAAGAGATGAATTGAATATAATAGATAATGCCGCAGAGTCTGAATACATGGCCCGGCAGGTAGAAGACACTGATGGTGTTTTTGTGGTTCCGGCTTTTACCGGTCTGGGAGCTCCTTACTGGGATCAGTATGCCCGGGGAACAATTGTGGGGCTGACCAGAGGTAGTACCAAACAGCATCTGGTAAGAGCTACTCTGGAATCTCTGGCCTATCAATCAAGAGAACTGCTTTCGGTAATGAAAAAAGATTCAGGTCTAAAACTTAAAGAGCTGCGTGTAGATGGAGGTGCTGCAGCCAATGATTTTTTAATGCAGTTTCAGGCTGATATTATTAATGCTGAAGTGGAAAGACCCACCAATACAGAAACTACTGCTCTGGGAGCCGCATTTTTGGCCGGACTGGCAGTAGATTACTGGACAAACAAAGAAGAAATTAAAACACTGCGAGAAGTTGATCAAATTTTCAAACCTGCTATGGCTCCTGAAAAAAGAAATAAGCTGTTTTCCGGATGGAAAAGGGCGGTTAAAAGATCTTTAAACTGGGCTGAAAAGGAGGAGAATTAAAATATAATATAAGATTTATGGAGGGATTTTCTTGTTTAATATAAGTAATATAAGAGATAAATATCAGTTTAAATTTCTTTTTTTGTTATCAACTGCCTATCTGGCAGTTGATATTAATATACAGGGTATAATGGCTTTAATGCCCTTTATTCAGGACGATTTTGCCATTACAAGGGCCCAGGCGGGACTTTATTCCACTTCTTATTTTTTGACGGCCACGGCTATAGCAATTTTTACAGGTACAATTGTAGATAAGATAGGTTCCAAAAAAGGTCTGGTGCTGGGCACTTCATCGGTGGGAGTTATAGTCTTACTGCATTCACTTGCCCCCACATTTACAGTAGTTCTTGTTTTGGCTTTCTTTACCGGACTTTTTTTTAGTATTATTACTCCTTCTTTGAATAAAGCAGTAATGATAAGAGTTCGTCCTGAAAACAGAGCCACATCTATGGGTATTATGCAGATGGGAGGAGGAGTTGGTGGTTTTTTAGGGGCCACCTTCCTGCCGCTGCTGGGCGGAATACTGGGCTGGAGAAATGCTATAATTTTTTCTGGAGCCCTGGCTTTAATTAGTGGATTATTTTTTTATAAATATTTTGAAGATGATTTTTCTCAGGATGAAAGTGAAAATAAAATTAAAAATAACAGGGATAAAAATGAAAAAGATAAAAATTTGAGATCTGAAAATAATGATACTTCTTTTAAAAATACTATTCTTATTTTATTAAAGAATAAATATTTACTTATGGTTTGTGCTCTCGGGACCGCTCTTAGTTTTTCTATTGGTTCTATACCAGCACATTATACATTATTTTTAACCAGGGATCTAAATCTTGCCGGTACTCAGGCAGGAGTATTCCTGGGTTTAATGCAGATCGGAGGTATTGTGGGCCGTCCCGCCTGGGGCTGGTTAAGTGACCGCATGCTTGGTGGCAGCAGGCGCCGTGCTCTAATTCTGGTCGGTCTTTCCCTGACTATTATAAATATGTTTTATGCTTATGTTATTACCCTTTATACTGCTTTTTTACCTCTGCTGGTTATTTCTTCATTTATCCTGGGTATTCTGGCGTTAGGATGGATGGGACTTTATTTTACCACTATTGCCGAACTGGTGACAGAAAAGTTCACCGGAATCGGGACCGGGTTTGCTTTAGTTTTTACACGCAGTGGAGTGGTTATTAGTCCCCCTATTTTTGGATATCTGGCAGATATAACCGGGAGCTATCATTACAGCTGGCTGGGAATAGGTATTGTTATATTTTTGGCGACTCTTATTTTTTCTATTATCAGCCGGAAATATGAGGAGAATTAGAGAAAATCCAATACTATATAACATAAATTTTTCCTGTACTGTATTGGATATCACAGCTGGTGATTGAGCAGTATTACTAAACACTAATAAAAAATCAAATAATATTTATTTATATTTGCATATTTTTTAAAAACAAATATAATAATTATAAAGCAGAGATTAATTAAGAAATATAATTATTTTTACAAAGCAGCAGCAGGAGGATTGGCCGGAGTGATGCTTTCTATTTGGGATAATTCTTCACTGGGAGACACTCTGGCCCAAAAAATGCAGGAGTTTCATATTGAATTTTTACAGGAAGAGCTGGAAAAAGATTGAGTATAATTGAGTTTAATAAAGAATAACAGTAAGGGAAATTATGTATGTAAAAATAAATTATGACATTGAAAGAGGTAATATCTATATTGAATAGCTATTTTAATTTATTAAATCAAAAAAATAAAAAAACAGCCCGCCTGCAGCTTCTATTTCTAATAGGAGCTTATCTGGTTTTTGGTTTTTTTTATCTTTCATCTCCTCTGGAAGATCCCCTATCTTCATTTGAAAGGTTTATATTTCCTTTTATTTCTTCACTTATTTTAATTTTTTCCTATTTCAGCTCAAATATTGAAAAACACTTATATGAAATCAGTCGATTTATAGGGTTTGGGGCCTGTTTACATCTGGTTTTTTTGGCTCATACCGGGGGCTATACCAGCAATTATTTGATTAGTTTGCTCATAACAGCTGCCTTTTTTAATTTTGTTTTTCGTGCAGATTACCTTTTGGTTGGATATGATCTGATATGGAGTTTAATTATATTTATTTCAGTTTTTCTCACTCCTGAAACTGCCATGAATAATATTTTGTTTTTAATATCCTTTTATTTTTTACTTTTTATATCCTGTTACATAAACAGACAAAATTACATTACATCAAAAAGCCTTGCAAAAAGTCAAAAACAATATAAAAAAGCCCATAAACAGCTGAAACATAAATCCTCTCAATATGAAAAAATATTTAACAGTACAGAAGATGCAGTTTTCCTGCTGGAGGTCATTGAGAATAAACATTTTATATACAAAGAAGTTAATTCTGCCTATGCAAATTTAATTGAAAACAAAGCTGAGGAAGTAAAAGGGAAGAGCCCTTCAGATTTATTTAATGCTGAGATCGCAGACCAGAAAAATGCAAAATTTAAAAAATGTCTGCAAAAAAAAGATTCATTAGTATTTGAAGAAACACTAACTTTATCAGCTGATAAAAAAATTTTACAGACCAGACTTTCTCCCATTTTTGAAAAAGATCAGATTATACAAATAATAGGAATTTCTCGAGATATCACAGAGAAAAAAAGATCCGCCCAAAAAATTGAATACTTAATGTTTCATGACAATTTAACCGGACTTTATAATCGGGATTATTTAAATAAAGAAATAGAACACTATGATACTGAAAACCAGCTTCCTCTGGGAATCATCATGGGTGATGTCAATGGGCTGAAAATTACCAATGATGCGTTTGGACATAAAAAAGGTGATGAACTCCTTAAAAACATTGCAGATGTTCTCAAAGACAGCTGCCGGAAGGAGGATATGGTAGCTCGCTGGGGTGGAGATGAATTTGTTATTTTACTGCCTCAAATACAGGAAAAAGAAATACAAAAAGTGATGAAACGTATCTATAAAGAAGTAGAAAACCTTAATATTGAACCACTCAAAGCAAGCATTTCTCTGGGTTATAGCTTGAAAACAAATCCCGATCAGGATATAGAGGACATATTCAAGAAAGCTGAAGCCTGGATGTATAAGCGAAAACTAACTGAAAGCGAAAATTTCCACAGTAATATAATATCTACTCTAAAGAAAACTTTAAATGAAACCTCACATGAAAATTATGCTCACTGTCAGAGAATCAAAAATCTTACTGAAAAACTGGGGGAAAAATTAAATTTATCAGAAGAGAAGATTATTGAGCTTAAGCTTCTGGCTGAACTACATGATCTGGGAAAAGTTGCCATAAAGGACAGTATTCTGGAAAAAGAAGCACCACTAAACACAGATGAAAGGGAGCTATTGGAGCAGCACACAGAAATTGGATATAAAATAACCCGTACCGTACCGGAACTTAGAACTATAAGCCGGGCCCTTTTATACCATCATGAATGGTGGGATGGTAGTGGTTATCCCCATCAGCTTTCCTGTGAAGAGATACCCCTGCTGGCAAGAATTTTAAGTGTGGTAAATGAGTATGATAAACTAACTCATTACTATCCCCACGTAAAAACAGTTAGCCAATCAGAGGCAAAAGAAATATTGTTGGCCCGGGCGGGAAGTCAGTTTGACCCTCAGATTGTGGATATTTTTGTAAACAAAGTACTTTCCTGAATAATTTTAAATTTTTTATTGTGTGATTTATATAATTTTTATTTATATCCTGTTAGTATCAGTATATTTATTTTGTGATTTTAAAATTTGATTATCAAAAGGAGCGAAGATTTTATGGAGGAGTTTCGAGAGTTAATTAAATTTTTACTGCCCTTCAAGTTTGTACTGCTTCTGGCAGTTTTATGTATGGTTTTGGCCACAGCTATGAATTTAGCAGGTCCCCAGATGATAAGGATTCTTATTGACACAATAACTCTGGGAGTTGAAGGAGAGGCCAGTATGAGAAACATAAATCTACTGGCTCTAGCTGTTATTGGAATATTTATTTTAAGGGCTTTTGCTCAGTTTGGCACTAATTATGTAGCCCACTATGGAGCCTGGAAGATATTAGAAGATATTAGAAAACATCTTTATAATCATATTCAAAGTCTGTCAATGAAATTTTTTGCCGATGAGAAAACAGGTGATTTAATGTCTCGAATGATAAATGACACCCGTAATTTTGAGCAGTTGATTGCCCATGCTATTCCTACAATAATTGTTAATGGACTGGTGTTTGTTGGGGTAGCAATTATATTGTTTTCTATGAATCTGCAACTTGCATTATATACTTTAATTCCAGTTCCTTTCCTGGCAGCTGCTGTGTTAAAATTTAGTGTTATATCACGTCCCTTATTTCGTGAAGCCCAGGACAGAATTTCTGATGTTAATTCACTTATTCACGATAATTTTGCTGGAATTAAGGAAATAAAGTCCTTCACCAAAGAAGAAGAAGAAAAGAAAAATGCTCATCAAAAAATAGCTCTCCATACCAAAAAAATTCTACAGGCTCTAAAACTGAGTGCTATTTTTCAACCACTGATCCAGTTTATTTCTGGTACCGGTACAGTTATTGTCATTTTTATAGGTGGTCGCCTGGCTTTAGCTGGTGATCTTCCTCTGGGGGATCTGGTGGCCTTTTTTCTTTATATGAATATGTTTTATGAGCCTATTACTTCTTTGGGTAGAATTAATGAAGGACTGCAGCAGGCACTGGGAAGTGCAGAAAGAGTTATTGAAATTTTAGACATGGAACCGGAGATCAAAAATCATCCTGAAGCAGAACATCTGGGTAATGTAGAGGGCAGAATTGAATTTATTAATGTGAATTTTCGCTATGTTAAAGGAGTTCCCGTTCTTAGAAATATAAATTTTGATCTTGAGCCTGGAGAATCAGCTGCTCTTGTTGGTCCTACCGGAGTGGGCAAAACTACACTGGCTAATTTATTGCCTCGCTTTTATGAAATTGAATCAGGTAAAATTTTGGTTGATGGAAAAAATATAAAAAAAATAAAGGTTGATAGTCTTCGCAAAAATATAAGTCTTGTTTCTCAAGATGTGTTTTTATTTAATGGTTCTGTCCGAGATAATATAAGGTATGGCAGGCCTGGTGCTGAAGAAAATGAAATTACAGAAGCCAGTCTGACTGCAAATGCTCATGAATTTATTATTAAGCTGGAAAAAGGATATGATACCACCGTAGGAGAGCGTGGTGTTAAATTATCCGGGGGCCAGAAACAGCGGATATCCATTGCCAGGGCTATTTTAAAAGATGCTCCAATACTGATTTTGGATGAAGCTACTTCTTCAGTTGATACCCGGACAGAACAGTTAATTCAGGAAGCTTTAGAAAAACTGATGAAAAACAAAACCACAATAATAATTGCCCATAGGTTGTCGACTATACAAAATGCTGATAAAATATTTGTACTTAAGCAGGGTGAGATCGTAGAAGAGGGACAGCACAGTGAACTTATAAAACAGGATGGTCTTTATTCACAGCTCTGCAAAAATCAAATTGCCCGCTGATCTGGAGTGATATTGTTGGATATCAATATGGAATATTATGCAATCTGGAAAAAAGCATTAACTTTAGCCTGGCCAATTATTTTAAATCATGTATTTGTTACCGCGATGCGAACCACTGATATGCTGCTTATGGGACATTTTGGGCCGGCAGCTGTCACCGCTGTTGGTTTAGGTGATGTGTGGGAACGAATAGTTCTGCATGTAGGTCTGGGACTGGGAACAGGGAGTATTTCTTTAATCTCTCAGGAAACAGGTGCTGCCCGTGCAGGTAAAGAATATAATGCCAATGAAATTTTGACCCAGGTTTTAATAACCGGAGCTTTAATTGGTCTGCCTTTCATTGTGATCGGGGTATTAATTCCGGATAAAATGATTCAGCTTTTGGGAGCAGAAAGAGAAGTTATAACCACCGGAGCTCAGTATCTTATGATCATTTTTGCCGCCGCTCCTTTTCGAATTGTGACCCTTATTGCAGCACGTTCACTACAGGGTACAGGTGATACAAGAACACCAATGGTAGTGGATATAGTTACCAATGTGATAAATATTGTCCTTTCGGTACTTCTTTCTTTGGGATTGTTTTTCTTTCCCGAGCTGGGTGTGCTGGGAGTGGGTATTGGAACTTTTGTGGCCAAGGTATCAGCCGGAATAATATATATATTTATATTTATTTTTATAAGTCAGAATTTAGGACTGGAATATCCAGAACAGGGCTGGAACTTTATTATAACCCGTCAGCTGATCCGGGTTAGTCTGCCCCGAAGTCTGCAGGGCGGATATCAGAGTTTAATAACCTTTCCCTTTAATGCACTGGTTTTAACTTTTGGCACTGAAGCCGCTGCTGCCTACCATATTGGCAGACGTATTCAGCAGCAGATAATGGCTCCCCTTCAGAGAAGTTATGGTACTGTTACAACTATAATGACCGGACAAAAACTGGGTGAAGAAAAACCGGAAGTAAGCCGGCATATAACCCGGAGCCTGGTCTGGCTTACAATAATTACTATCGGAAGTATAGGGCTGATTTTGTTTATTTTAGCTCCTCAATTGGTGGGCCTTTTCTCTGAAGATACAGCTGTTATTAACTTTGGAATTAGTTTTCTGCGTACCTTAAGTCTGGGGGCTCCCATACTTACAGTATGCCATATTTATTCCGGTCTGCTAACTTCTGCCGGTAACACCAAAACTCCTTTTTATGGTCTGGTATTAAATCAGACGATTTTCAAACTGGGATTAAGCAGCCTGTTAAGCCTACCTCTGGGATTTGGTATTTTTGGTATATTTATAGGAATCATTTTCGATTATATCGGTCAGCTGATCTGGGTTCTCAGAGAATTTCTGTCCTTGAACTGGGTTGAACAGGCCCGGGAAATGATTGATGAAAGACAGTAATCCTTAATATAAGTTGAATGACACAATCATATTTAATTAATAGCATTGAGCAGGGATTATGTTAGTTTTACTTATTCAAATTAACTATTTTAAAAGGTGTTATTTTTTTTACTCAAAAAGGTTGACATGTCAACTTAATTATTGTATATTGTTAATGGTTATTTACATATAAATATACAATATTATAATTCCTGGGGGGATTGATATGCCCACTCGTGATTCGGATCTTGAATACAGTGGTGAATATGGCTATTTAAAAATTTTACAGAAGTTTTATCGGAGTTATATCAGGGAGAGAAAATTTAAATATTTTACGATTCAATTCCTGCATATTATAGGTGCTCTGCTGGGATTGGTTCCTCCCTTGATTTTAAGGACAGTTGTTGATGATGCTATTCCGGAAGGCAATATGAGTTATATTGTCAATCTGGTGCTTTTGGCTCTGGGCGTATATCTGGTCTCGAATATATTAAGATTTATTAGAGTATATTTTGGCCATAAATATGCTCAGTATATAACCCGTGATATGCGCAATGATTTGTTTGAAAAATATCAGGATTTATCGATGAATTTCCATGATGAGAAAAAAACTGGAGAGTTAATGTCCCGGGTTATCGATGACCTTAATAGACTGCAGGAATTTGTACATCATGGACCGGAAGCTATCATTGCTTCCGGAGTAATGGTTCTGGGTACGGCAGTTATCCTATTTACCATGAGTGTTCGGCTGGCTGTTGTAAGTATGTTATTTGCTCCTCTGTTGATGTTTTTTGGCTATTTTATTATGACCAAAATGCATAAAGCCTTTCGAAAAACCAGAGAAAACAAGGCAGAAATGAGTGACAAACTGGAAGATAGTCTGGCCGGAATAAAAGTAACAAAAGCTTTTAATAATAAAGAACATGAAATGGGTTCTTTTTCCGAAAAAAATCAACAGCATGCCGATACCAGAATGTGGGCTGTTAAATATATGAGTTTTCTTTTTTCCGGTTCCCGAATTTTAAATTCATTTGGCCTGCTGGCTGTTATCAGCTATGGTGCCTATTTAACATCTATTGAAATCATAACAGTCGGGACTTTATTTGCTTTTTATACCTACCTGGAAAGGTTTCGGGGCCCCCTGTTGAGACTGGTACAAACCGGAGAAGGAGTCAGCAGATTTTTTGCCAGTACTGAAAGGTTTTTTAAACATATTGAAAAAAGTCCTCAAATACTGGAAAATTCCGGGTCTGAATCTGCAGCAGACATCAAAGGTGAAGTGGAATTTATTGATGTGGATTTCTCCTATGATGAGGAACAAATTCTTGATAACATTAACTTCATAGCTGAAGAAAATAAAACAGTTGCTCTGGTAGGCCCAAGTGGGGCCGGGAAAACAACCATTGTAAGACTTATTCCCCGCCTTTATGATGTGAATAAGGGCCAGCTTTTGATCGATAATAAGGATGTTAAAGATTACAAAGTTGAAGAGCTTAGAAAATCAATTGCCATGGTTATGCAGGAAGATTTTCTGTTTTCAACTTCTGTTGCTGAAAATATTGCCTATGGAAAACCTGATGCAACCATGGAAGAAATAAAAGAAAGTGCCAAAAAAGCCAATGCCCATCAGTTTATAACAGAAGAACTATCCGATGGTTATGATACCCAGGTTGGTCAGCGAGGGGTCAAACTTTCTGGAGGTCAGCGCCAGAGAGTCTCGATTGCTCGGGCTTTTCTCAAAGATCCAACTATTTTAATTCTTGATGAAGCTACATCTTCAGTAGACCTGGAAACAGAAGAATTAATCCAGGAAGCAGTCAATGAGGTGTCCCATGGCCGTACTACCTTTATTATTGCTCATCGCCTGGCTACAATTATTAATGCAGATGAAATACTGTTTATTGAAGACGGTAAAATAAAAGAAAAAGGAAATCATCAGGAACTTATCAACAAAGATACCAATTATAAAAACTTTTACTCCAAACAGTTTAGAACTGCCTGATGGTGGGGTGGCCAACAATGGAAGAAACCAGCCTTCGCAAAAAGGTACAAAAAACCGAAAAAGACAAACAGAAAGGCGAATATATAGGTAAATATCTAAGCATTGCCCGCCGGGCTCATGCAGCTCTTCTGGACCAATATTTAAAGGATTATGGTATCTGTCATGGTCAGATCCTTATATTAGTAACTATATATCAAAATGAAGGACTGCATCAACAGGAAATATGCAGTACTTACAATCTAGATAAAGCGGGCGTAAATCGCAGTATAAAAAAACTTGAAGAAGCCGGTTTTATAATCAAAAAACCGGACCCGGAGGACAAAAGAAAAAAGAAAATATATTTAACTGAAAAAGCAGAAGAATTTCATCCCCAGCTGATGGATATTTTAAGTTCAGTTGAAGAGCAGGTCAGACAAAATTTATCTTCACAGGAAATAAATACTTTCCTGAATATAATCAAAAAAATATCCAGTAATCTGGGTGTTGACATAGAAATCTAATTATCTTTCTCGAAGACTTCAGCCGGTTTTAAAATAAGGGCTGAAGTCTTTTTGCCCTTATTTCTTATCGATTAGAGAAGGGGGAAATGGCTTAAAATAAGTCTGTTTTTTAAGGTATTCTATATTATATTTTTTTATTAAGCTCCAGAGATAATTTTTCATATTTATGATTGTAATTTCTCCTTTTTGATATTTACTCAGTTTTATTTTATAACTTTCTTTTTCTTCAGAAGAAATTTTTCCGGATAAAAATCCATAACAATGTTCTAACACATTAATATGATGACCGGAAGCTGGAGTTTTTTTAAAGGCTTTAATGAGCTGTTCTTCATAGTTATGTAATATTTCTGAAACAGACAAATGATCTGGATTAGCCGCTAAAGTTCCCATTTTACGCATCAACTGTTCATCAAGTAGCTGAAGCAAAAATTTATTTTTACTGTGAAAAGCAATTAAAGAATTGATATTTCTCTTTTTTTTAATTTTTCGGAATCGGGCTCCGGTGTATACCTTTTGTAGAAATTCTATTTTCTTTTTCTGATTTTGAAGTTTTTTTACATTAATCCGGGGCAGACCGGGATACTTTTCCTTAACTGCTTTATAAAAAATACCGTCTTCTCTGCCCAATAACTCTTTGTTGTTTTCAGCATAAAATTTACAGTCACCCATCCCACAGCTCGGTGATTTGCTTTTAAGAATAAATCCATCTACCTGGTTTAATGAATTTTCCAAAAAATTTAATGAAAAATCATAAAGAGGTTCAGTCAAATTTTTATCTGTATTTTTCTGTATCACCTGAATTGTATTATTTATTTTAATTAATTCAATTTTGAGACGTGGCACCCCCAGACCAATCTCCATTTCCGGACACACTGTTATTAAATCCACACATTGAGCTAACTTTTCTTTAAAGGGAAATTTAACAATTTCCCCGTCATAACGGCAGGCTTCAAAACCAAGACATTTGCTGATCACAATAACTGGTTTAATATTTTCAGACATTATCAACTTCTCCCTTTAGTATTTAGTGTTATGTAAATTAATTACAATTACATTAATTTGCAGAAATTTAGCAGGAATTAAAATAATTATGTAGAAAGATATATATTGATACTAATTTTAAATAACCCCACAGGAGGTAAATAATGAGTTATAAATTTAAAAAAATCGGGGCACTGCTGATGGCCCTTTTCAATATTCTTTTTGGTTCGTATATAATAATGCAGCTTTTATCACTGGTAAGTACTGTCTTTTTAAGAGCCGGATATTTAGAGGGTAGTGGTGCTTTTGAATTTGTTAGAGTTGTATTGGGAATAATTTTTCTATTTGTATTGGCTGCAGTATGGATCAGTCTTATTGTCTACTGTATTAACCAGTACTTAAAAAGAGCTGACAGTGATCAATCACTTTTCCAGAGTTTTTCCCTGGTAACTTCCATAGAATTTTTTCTTCTGGCTTTGATGATAATATTATACCAGATAACCTTTCCCTTTCAAATGTTTACCCTGGACTGGATTTTGCTGCTAACAGGAATTATTATGGGTACAATCTTTATATTTCTTTATATTAGAAAAACCAGAAAAAGCGTTTAAATATTTTTTGCTATTTTAAAAATATTATAAGAGAATCACAGGGGGTAAATAAATGGCTCAACATGAAATTTCTGGACCGTTTATGTTCAATAAAGATACAATTGAAAAAAACATGTGGAATGTAGCCTTAGCCCTCATCCCGGCAGCACTGGTTTCAGTTTTCTTTTTCGGTTATTATGCTGTATATTTGATTTTAAGTCCAGCACTTACTGCTGTGCTGATTGACATGATTTTTACCGGACAGTCTTTTCCGGGAGATGGGAGTGCTTTTGTTACCGGTATGCTCTTAGGTTTCAGTATTCCTGCAAATTCTCCCTGGTGGCTGCCTCTGCTGGGGTCAGGTTTGGCAATAATTGTAGGAAAACAGCTGTTTGGAGGGCTGGGCAATAATGTATTTAATCCAGCTCTGGTGGGAAGAGCCATAATACGCATATCTTTTGCCGGTTTATTTGCTGAATGGCCGGCTCCTTTTACCGGTATAACAGCAGCAACCCCCCTCGCCGAAAGGGTAGAACCTGTTTCACTTTCCCTTTTTAATATCGAAGGCAGTTATGAACTCTGGGAATTATTTATTGGAAATATACCTGGTGCAGTTGGAGAAACTTCAGCTGCGGCTCTGCTTCTGGGGGCTGTATTTCTTTACTTTAAAGGATACATCGGCTGGCGAATTACCGGAGGTTATATTCTTTCAGCAGCAGTATTTGGTATGTTTCTGGGCCTAAATCCCTTATTTACTATTTTTTCCGGGGCTCTTATATTGGGTTCCTGTTTTATGGCTACCGATATGGTTACTTCACCATCCACAAAAGATGGCCGTCTAATATTTGGTATAGGTTGTGGTATATTAACAATAGTTATGCGTGAATTTACTGAATTTAGTGGTGGAGTTACTTTTGCAATTCTGGCCATGAATGGAGCTTCATACCTGCTGGATAATTTGTTTGAAGGACCACGAATGGGTCAGCTGAAACAGAGAGAGACTTTATATAACCGACTCCTTTCTATTTTGTTTTTTGTGTTTATATTTATACTTTTAACCTGGACTGCAATTAAATTACAGTCTCTTTTTTAAATGAAAAAAGGAGTGAACTTATGGATTTTGAAAATATAAGTGAGCTGAAATTAATAATAATATGCGGCCTATTACCATTAATAGTGGGAACAAGTGAAGTCAAAACAGCCATTGTGTTTTTTCTTTCTTTCATTTTTATACTGATCTTTTTAAGATTTATGCATCGTAAACTTCCTGCTATTTTTAAAAATAACGGTAAATGGATTCTGATGCTGGGTTTGGGAATTACCCTGGCCAATTTTCAGTATATTATATTTTCTGATCTATTTGTTTCAATTACTACAAAAAATAGTTTTTATCTGCTGTTGTTGGGTATAACACCTCTGCTTTATATATTGGCAGTTGAAGAAAAGGGACCACTTTTGAAAAAAAGATTGCTCGTTTTTATGCTGGCCATGATTTTTGTGTCGTTTTTTAGAGAGTTACTGGGCAGAGGAAGTATACTTGGTTATCATATTTTTTCTACAGCTCCCTTTAGTATAATGAACAGTATTTCCGGTGGTTTTATTATTCTGGGACTCACAGGTTTTATTTTCGATAGGTATTTTAAAAAATAATAATTTATATTCCAAAGGGGGAAGTAATGGTGAGTGAAGCGGGCAGATTGTTCTGGAATTTCATATTAAAAGAAAATATAGTGCTTTATTATCTGCTGGGCACAGTTTTCATACTGGTACATACTCCTTCTTTAAGAAATTCTTATAAAGCCGGGTTAAAGATAACCACCGGACTGCTTTTAAGCGGATTGATAGGCTGGTGGTTTTCCAGCAGGATTCCGGTAGAGTATACATCACTTTTGCCGGGTGTTTATTTTTTAGGAGCTTTACTTGGTATTAGCATCTGCCGATATTTCGATGAATTACGGAACAACATTTGGGGTATACCCCTTACTGTCCTGGCCCTTAATCCATTTATGGGTTTACCCCTGGCTGCTGTGAACACCTCACATAGTTCCTTAAACACGTTATTTGCGGTCCTGGGAGGGGCTGGGGGCTTTTATTTGATATATATAATTACAGCCGCTGTAAAGGAACAAATAAGTCTTGCGGAAACAGAAACAGAGTTTAAAGGATTATATACCTTACTCATTATACTGGGCATTTTGACTGCTGTTTTTGGTGGTTTTGAATTTATATAGTATTTAAAAACAGGTTTTTAATACAAAATCAAACATTGTTTGAACACCAGATAACAGATCTGTTAAGGAGTTTCTGAAAATTGGGATTATCCCAGGCTCGACCATCATGTCCTAAAGCTAAATAGCATATTTTACCTTTTTTTAAATTTCTAGTATAGACCATGGGGTAATATTCTCCTTTTTGTTCAGCCTGGGCCAAAATTGAGTCCGGTTGAATCAATATTCGTGATTCATAAAGTTCATCTTCTATTTTAAAACTGCTTATTTCATCAGTAATAAAATGTTTTTTTTCTTTTATTTCTACCTTGAACCGACAGAATGGTTCGTGATGTTCAAATTTACTGCCAACTGTTTTTAAATATTGTTCTTGATCTTCACGATGTATTACATTTGCTGAATGTACTGGTATAAAACCATGACCTTGTTCTATGAAATTTGTGAGTCCTTTCTGTTCTTTTTTGGTAAGAATTTTTTCCTGAGTATAAAAAATAACAGAATCATACTCAAAGATCCTGTCACTATTTAAGATTGTAAAATCCTGACTTAAATGAGCCAGAACTCCCTTAGCCAATAATATTTCCTGTAATCTTTTACCCGCCCTTAAAACATCATGATATATTTCTTTTCCACCAGCCAATATCAGAACCTGACTATGGTTCATATGTTTACCTCCTTAAATTTGTGTTTTTTATATAAAAATTATTCCAATACTATATGTATTAAACTTAAAAATGATTTCATTTATCTTATTCTAGTTTGACATGTAAAGTCCTTTATTTTAATGGATTATTCTGGATTTATATTAAGCTGGCATATTTTTAAAGTCCTAACGATTTGACATTTTTATAATGTTTTTCTATACTAAAAAATACATTTTATATAAATATCATGCAAATATAAAATAATTTATATCAGAGGAGGTTTAATTATTTTGAAAATTACTGTAATATATGACAGCCAGAGTGGTAATACGGAAAAAATGGCAGAAGCAGTAGCCGGGGGAGTTAGTTCTGTAGAAAAAATATCCTGTACAGTAAAAAAAGTTGAAGATGCAGTGCCTCAGGATTTACTCTCTTCAGAAGGAATAATTGTGGGTACTCCAACTCATTGTGGTCTTATGTCCTGGAAATTAAAAAAGTTTTTTGATGAAAACACCGGAGAAGCCTGGGGGAAAACAAAAGGAAAAATTGCTGCTGCTTTCTCGACTGCTGGTGGACTGGGTGGTGGAAATGAGATGGCTATACTTTCTGTATTAAATGTTTTGATGAATTACGGGTTTTTAGTTTTTGGTTTACCTGAATATGCCTCTGAAAATGTTACGGCTCATTATGGTGCTGCAGCTGTAGGAGAACCGGATGATATGGAGTTAAAAGCCTGTAGGATGCTTGGAGTACAAACAGCAGAGTATGTCAAACAAATGAATAAACATACCACACAAGAAGAAAAGGGGTGGTCAAAATTTTCAGACCAAGAATGAAAACAGCACTTTTTACCGGGGCAATTCTGGCTTTAATATGTATATTGGGTTTTATTTTTAGAGAGGGCTTTACTAATAATGGTTATTATATACTTGCTCTGGCCTACAACCGCCTTTTAATGGGATTTGTCATCGGTATGGCTGCCAGCAAAAAAGGAATAATTGTTTTAATTCGGGGAGCTTTTCTGGGGCTTTTGGTATCTCTTGCTTTTTTCCTGTCCACTGAATTTCAGGACCCGATTTCATTTACAGCCGGAATTATATATGGAGTAATCATTGACGGAGTTGCCAGCCGCTACAGTAATATAATTATTAGAGGAGGCCAAAAACTGGTTAAAAAAATACGGGGTAGATAAATGTATTTCTGATCTTTTAGATATGTTTTTAGTAGTTTGTTGGGGTGACCAAATTATTGTTCATGACAATTGTTAATATTTTACTGTAATTTATTTTTATATGGATATAATAAATAAAAAGATAAGGGTATTTTTAATAAAATAACATAATAAAGCAGTGATTAAATGTGTGCTATATCAATTTTATTTTTTTGCAAAAATCATGAAAATAATATATAATTAAAAAAAATAAAAACATATAAAGGGAGGAAAAAAATATGATTCCAGAAAAAATTGAAGAAGCTTTAAATAACCAAATAAATGCTGAACTAAATGCTGCTTATATTTATCAGGCTATGGGGGCTTATTTTGAAGCAAACAATATGGAAGGTTTTGCCAGCTGGATGGATAAACAGGCCGAAGAAGAAGTGGGTCATGCCCGTAAAATTTATGATTTTATAAATGAACGTGGAGGAAGAGTAGCCTTGAAAGGTATTGATGCACCACCGGTTGAATGGGATAGTCCTCTGGAAGTTTTTGAAGATGCCTTAGAACATGAAAAAAAAGTAACTGCTATGATTAATGAGCTGGTAGATCTTGCGGAAAGTGAAAATGATCGTGCAGCAGTTTCTTTTCTCCAGTGGTTTATCGATGAACAGGTCGAAGAAGAAGATTCAGTGGAAAGCATAATAGATAAGCTGGAAATGGTGGGTGGATCTTCTAATGGCCTGTATATGCTGGATAAAGAGCTGGGACAGCGGTAAGTACTCCTCCCTCAAATAAAAAAGATTCATACAGGAGGTAAAAAGTATGAGTTCAAATTTTAATCTACAGGATAATGTTTTAAATGTAGTCCGGAAAAAAAACATCAGTGTAACCATATATCTGACCAATGGATTTCAGATAAATGGCAAGGTAATAGGTTTTGACAATTTTACAATTATACTGGAAAGTGATGGGAAAAATCAGCTGATTTACAAACATGCTATTTCAACAATTGTTCCTCAGGAAAGAGTAGACGCCTTTCTAAAAGATGAAAAGAAAGAATAAAAGACCTGTTAGAGTTTGGTTTATTAAGAAAATTTTATAAATCATTTACATCAGGATAATTTAAAAAAATTAAAGAGTCCTTCCTTATTGCAAGATAAGGCCAGGACTCTTTATAAATAATATATTTCTATTATTTAGCTGTTTCCTTTTTTCTGTAGGGTTTTAATATATCGGCCAGCTTATTGCTTACCAGAGCTTTAATATAAATGTTTTTTTCCTGATATTCTTCTGTAATAACATTACCCTCTTCATGCAATTTTTCAATTATATGGGCCCTGTTATAGGGAATATTCAATTCGATTTTCTGCATTGATTTCTTAATTAGCATATTAAGATGATTAATTAACTTATCAACACCATTTCCTGTTTGAGCTGAAATACTTATACTTTCTGGATACTGCAAATTTATGTCTGATATAGCAGCTTCGTTTACTAAATCACATTTGTTAAAAACTTTTATTATTGTTTTATCATCAAGATCCATATCAGACAGTACATTATTTACAACATTTATTTTATTTTCAAAATCCTGCTGGTTGAGATCAATGACATGCAGCAGTATATCAGCATTTCTTATTTCTTCTAAAGTTGATTCAAAAGAAGCCAAAAGCTGATGAGGAAGTCTATTTATAAAACCAATAGTATCTGTCAGAATAACATTTTTTCCTGCCGGCAGCTTCATTTTTCTTAATGTTGAATCAAGGGTGGCAAATAATTTGTCATCTACTTCAGTTTCAGCTTCAGTAAGGTAATTCATAAGAGTTGATTTGCCCGCATTTGTATACCCAACAAGGGCAATAAGAGGATCTTTTCTGTTTTTTCTTTGATTTTTTCGTACCCGGCTTACCTTTTTTAGTTTTTCTTTAAGCCGATGAATTCTTTTTTCAATTCTTCTACGGTCAACCTCAAGTTTTGATTCACCAGGTCCCCTGGTACCTATACCACCGGCCAGCCGTGACATTTCTGTCCCCTGGCCTTTAATTCGGGGCAAAAGATACTCCAGCTGGGCAAGCTCTACCTGTATTTTACTTTCTTTGGTATGAGCATGCTGGGCAAATATATCCATTATCAGCTGAGTGCGATCAATAATTTTAATTTCTAGTTCTTCTTCAATATTCCTGTGTTGAGCCGGACTTAATTCATTATCAAAAATTACTACATTCTCTTTATTTTTACTTATTTCTTCTTTTAGAGTGTTTAATTTACTTTCACTGATATAATAAGCTGGATTTATGTGGTTTGCACTGTGGTAAAGAATTTTTTTACTTATTACTCCTGCTGTATTTGTTAAGCCCTGAAGTTCATTTATACTATTTTCTTCTTTACCTACCAGAATAGCTTCTTCTTTATTGTTTTTTAAATTGGCTTTGAGTTCACTTTTAAGTTTAATCATTTATCCCTCCTGTTGACTTATTTATATTATATCATTATATATTGAGAAATTAAAGTCAGGAAATTCAAAAAAATAAAAGGGTGATTATTATGAGCAATCAAAATCTAGAACTTTATTATTTGGAAAGCTGTCCTTACTGCCATAAGGTATTTGACTTTATGGAAAAACATGATATTGAACTAAAAATGATTGATATAACAGATAACCCTGAAGCCACCCGTAGATTAAAAAAAGAAGGGGGCAAAAAACAGGTTCCCTGTTTGTTTATTGATGGTCAGCCCCTTTATGAATCTGATGATATAATTCAGTGGTTTAAGGATAATTATATCAAGTGATCTGGTTAAACTTTCTGTTAAAAGTAGCCGGAGGGGCGGCAACAGGTTATATAACCAATAATATTGCTTTAAATATGCTTTTTAAAAAATATGGTCCTTTTGGAGGAGTTATTTTAGAAACGAAAGAAGAATTTATTGAAAATGCTTCAGAACTGGTTGAAAGAGAAATAATAAATCATAATACTATCAGCAGAAAGTTATACAGTCCCCAATTTGAAAAAATAACTGAAAAAATGCTGAAAGACTTTCTTCAGAATTATCTTTATCAAAATACAGGGGATAAGACCTGGCATCAAGTACCAGGTTATGGAAAAAGCTGTCATAATATATATAATTATCTTGATCAGAATATTGATTATTATGTTAGTGATTTTATAAAATATTTTGAGAAAAATATAACATTAGAACACTGTATCAGCAGACAGCAAATTAATTTTATATTTAATAATTTAATTGATATTGTGATGAAGGAAATAAAGGAAAACGATGAGTTAAATGAACTGATTTTTCAGGTTTATCAAAAAATCGGCCAAAAATCTTTGGATTATTTCATAAGTCCGGTTATTTTTAAAAAAATAAGTGCTAATATAGGTGATAAAGAAGCATATTTTTCTGATATAAATTTTAATGAAATTGATAAAGAACAATTTTTAGATCAAATAAAACTACAGACATTGCTGTCAACTCTATTAAAGGAAATACATAACAAAAAGATGTATGAAATTATAAACTGCAGTAATTCACATCAGGCAGAGCAGATTATTTCAGATAATATTAGAAAAAACAGTATTTTGAACATAATAAAAATCATAAACAGTAATTTCATTAAAATTTTTGAAGATGTCGAAATGTCACTATTTCATCTTATTGATAATAAAACGAGAAATAAATTAGAAAAATTTATTGAAAGTGAACTTCCCGATTATTTGGAAAATATAATAATATGGCTGGAAGACAATAAAGAAGACCTGGAAAAGATAATTGAAGAATCGGCTTCTGAGGTGTTAAAACAGGAAAAAGGTCTTAAAAATAAGGTAAAAAATATTATTTTTGAAACATTCAGAAAAAATATTGGTCACAAGTTTAAAATAGGCGATAAAATAATTGACCAAATAGAACAGGGTACTGATAATGAACAATTTAGCAGGAAAATTTCCCAACTACTATTTGAATATTTGCAGAATAAAAGTATAGGAGAAATTATAAAATATCTTAAGGAAACAAATATCTTAAATATTGATGAAATATCCATTTATATGCATAAATTTATTATTCGACATGAAGACAGGATATATGATTTTTTGACTGAAACATTATCAGATTTTTATGAACCTGATTTTCAACAGCAGTCCAGATTAATACAAAATTTTATAAAAAAATATATTATTACAGAAGAATTTTTATCCCCAGCACTTCTAATGGGGCTTAAAAAATTAATTACTAATAGTTCTAATTATTCTATTTCTAAAAACCTGGACCTGGATCATAGAGAAAAAGAGAAATTAGTAAAAAAAATAGCCAGAATAAAAACAAATACTGCAGACAGAGTTATTCAAAAACAAAATATTCTGGTACCCCGGGTAGTAGATAATCTTTATACCTCCTGGAGCTCATATAAAATGAAATATTTTTTAGACAAAAATGGAGTACAGGATGCAAAAAATAATCTATCTTCAAAATTAATAAATAACAGTAAAATACATTTAAAAAATAATATAAAAAAAGCTGGTAATAAACAAATAATAAATTATTACAATATCCTTCCTGATAAACAAAATACAGCTCAGATTTTAAATGAAGTGGGTCGTGAAATACTGGACCGTAATTTAAAAAAAGTTCTTCAGGGCAATATAAAAGAAGCAATTTCTGATAATATGGAGCAATTTTCAGATCAAAAAATTCAGAGCACTGTACAGGATTTTATGGGGCAGGAACTACACCCTATAACAACTCTGGGTGCCTTCCTGGGGGGAGGTGCGGGAATAGGACTTTATTTTTTAAATAATATTAACCCTGTTTATTCAATCCTCACATATGGTTTTATTGGGTTTTTAACAAATGTAATTGCTCTCAGAATGATTTTTCGACCCTATGATGAAAAGAAAATATGGGGTATAAAAATACCCTTCACTCCTGGGGTAGTAGCCCGAAATAAAAATCAGTTTGCACAATCCATGGGTACGTTTATTGAAGAAAAACTTTTAGAACCGGAAGCTGTCAAGCAAATTTTTGTTGAAAACAGGCAGGGTTTGATTCGGCAAATAAAGCTGGTTTTATATAAAGATGATTTTTCCTATTTAAATAACTTTTTGATACAAAATACTGATATTATTACAGAAAGAATTACACATTTTTCATTAAACTATATCGAAAAGAACAAAAGTTATCTGGCAGCCAGGGCAGGAAACGAACTATCATCCAATATTATTAATAAGATAAATCTAACGGAATATAGAGCAGATATATTAGATTTTATATTAAACATGGCTGAAAATAATTCATATAAGATAGCCCAGATAATTCAGGAAAAAATTAAGACTATTTCCCTTAAGAATGTATTAACAAAAAATCTTATAAATAAAATTATATCTAATTTTGTTTATAATTTCATTTCCAGTGTTGATACTGAAAAAGAACTAAAAAATATATTCAATAAAATTGATAAAACAACAAATAAAATCACTGACAAGAAACTAAATAATTTTATTACAGAAAAACAAAAAAATAAAATTATTAACCTCCTGATTGTATTGGTTAGGGAAAATAATATTATAGAAAATTTAACCAGATTTTTTTCTGTGTTTATTGAAGATGAATTTTATTCAGATAAAACTTTTTCAGAGATGTTTGGAGGACATTTTGATAAATTTTTGGAAACTAATAAACATAAAATCCTGGACTGGCTGTATGAAAAAATTATTGTTTATTTACAGCAGGAGAGACGGACTCTTAAGCAGGAAGCAGTAAAAGCTTTTTATAACTGGCTGGAAAAAGAAAAACATGAAAAAAATTTACTGGGCAAAATAAAATATTTTGGTTTAGAAACTGTTTTAAATGTGGTTAATATTGATGAAACAATTCACGATATTGTGGATGATTTGATTGATAATAGAATTCCTTTATATCTTCAAGATAAGAAAAATGAAATAAAGGACTTTACAGATCAATTTATTTTTAATCTTAGAGATAAAAAAGTAAAGGACATTGGTCTAAGTTTTGATCACAAAAATATTACTGATATAGCAATTGAGATAGAAAATAATAGTGAATTTTTAAAGGATGGAATTGAACAGTTAATTAATATAGTTTTAAATAAAAAGGTGGGAGTGTTAATTCAGGCTTTTGTGGGATCTTCAATAAACCAGAAAACTTTTTCATATAACAATGAACTATCTATTATTATTAATCATTTTAAAAAAAATAAACAGCAGACTGCAAATATTTTTTCGGAAATATTATCAGATATTTTATATAATATATTAATAAAAATAGATTCTGAAGAATTATTTGAAGGAATTACTAAGGATAATATTGAAGATCTTATTAATAAGTTTTTAAGATTTATAGAAGAAAATGAAGAAATTAAAAAAGCTCTGGAAAGTTTTTTGCATCATATTTTAGATGCAATTGATAAAAAAGATGTAGATGCATTCATAAATACTGATTATTTGATCAATGATCTAAATAAATTACTGGACAGAATAATTCAGGAGGATGAACTCAAATCCAATCTTGAAGAAATTTTATCTCAGAAAATAAGAAAATTTATTAAAGATTTGCCGATGATGATTAATCAAAAATCCAAAAAATATTTTCTGGATCTGATTCTGGAAAGTATTTTTGATTCACTGGAAAAACATTTTGCGGAGATAATAAAAGCCCTTGATGTAAAAGAGATTACAGAAGATGAAATAAATGAAATGAGTCCTGAGAGTATTGAAGAGCTTTTTAACTCATTTGCAGCTCGTTATTTTAAAAGATTAAAGCTTTATGGCTGGATGGGAAGTGGAATAGGGGGCCTGGCCGAACTTATAAATATTCTACTTTCATAAAAATTGATTGTTTTATTTTCTTAAATATGTTATTATTTTATTAAATTGAATGAATAAGTAAATAGGAGGTTTTATTTATGCAGGATGTTTCTTTCAATAAAAAATTACCTGAAATATATGATAACATCTCACGAGGTGCATTTTTAACCGTTAAAGACAAAAATGATCTTAATACTATGACAATTGGCTGGACTTCAATTGGAATCATCTGGGGACTTGAAATAATGCAGGTACTGGTCCGGGAATCACGTCATACATATCAACTTCTGGAAAGTACCGATGAATTTTCTGTTAGTTTTGTGTTTGATGATAGACGAGATGAAGATTTAGAATTTTGTGGAACAAAATCAGGAAGAAATTTCGATAAATTTGCTGAACGCAATTTAGATGCGATTTCCGGAAGAAAAATTTCAACTCCTGTAATTGGAGATTGTGACCTTCATTATGAATGTCAAATCAAATATAAAACAACTTTAAATAAACGTAATCTGGCGGTTGATGTTATTGACAGCTGTTATCAGGAAGATGATCTGCACACAATTTATTTTGGAGAAATTCTTAGCTGCTATCAGGAAGAATCTATTCAGTAAACTAAACAACAAAAAAGTATAATCATCATATATATTTTTAATATAAAATAATAATATACAATAATCAATGGAGGGATTTTTTCAATGAACAATGATTTAGCCGATGGTTTTTTTGGAAATTATGGTGGACGGTTTGTACCAGATGAATTAATACCTGTTTTGGATGATCTTAAAGAAGCCTATAATGAATTTAAACATAATGATGATTTTGAAGCCAAATTAAAACAATATCATAGTGATTATATTGGTCGTCCCAGTCCTCTATATTTTGCCGAAAAAATGAGCAGTAAATATGGCAGTAAAATTTATTTGAAACGCGAAGATCTAAACCATACCGGGGCTCATAAAATTAATAATTGTATTGGTCAGGGGCTGCTGGCCAGGTCGATGGGCAAAAAAAGAGTGATTGCAGAAACAGGAGCCGGACAGCACGGTGTTGCTACCGCTACTGCCTGTGCACTGCTTGATCTTGACTGCAGTATATATATGGGGGAGATTGACACAAAAAGACAGGAGTTAAATGTATTTCGGATGGAACTTCTGGGAGCTGATGTAATTTCAGTCAAAACAGGGAATAAAACTTTAAAAGACGCCGTTGATGAAGCCCTTAAAGATTTGATTGCCCATCACAACAATACATTTTATATGCTGGGTTCTGCAGTTGGTCCTGATCCCTATCCAACTATGGTAAGGGACTTTCAATCGGTAATTGGTCAGGAAACACGAGATCAAATTCTGGATAAAGAAAATCAATTACCTGATTATCTGCTGGCCTGTGTTGGTGGGGGAAGTAATGCCATAGGTTTGTTTTACCCTTTTGTAAGGGATAGGGAAGTGAACATGATTGGCATAGAACCTGGAGGAAAAGGAGAAAAAAAAGGTGAAAATGCAGCTCCTTTAAATTTTGGTACTCCGGGAGTAATTCATGGATTTAAATCTTATCTGCTGCAGGATAAAGAAGGAGAAATTGGAACCACACATTCTATTGCCGCCGGTCTTGACTATCCCGGGGTAGGGCCTGAACACAGTTATTTAAAAGATAGTGGGAGAGCAAAATATGTAACAGTTTCAGATGACAAAGCTCTTGATGCTTTTAATAAATTATCGCGGCTGGAAGGTATTGCACCGGCTTTAGAGAGTGCTCACGCTGTTTCATATGCTCTAGATTTATCAGAACAGCTTACCGAAGATGATATTATTGTAATAAATCTTTCCGGCCGGGGCGATAAAGATGTCCAGCAGGTAGCTCAAATTATGAAGGACAAAAATGCCTGAATAAATATCGAATAAATATTTATATATAAATAAAAAAGCCAATTAAAGACAATTATTTTTTTCAAATATATTTTAAAGAAATAATCCAGAATTGCTCTTATTAATTGTTTAAGTTTTTTATCAAAATAAGATCAGTTCTGGATTTTTTATATGATTTTTAAAAATAAAAGAGGAGAATATGAAATGTTGTTTTTTCAATATATTTCTCATATATATTATAAATTCATGAATTTAAGCATATTTTTTATAATTGCGCAAAATTATGATTTTGCGCAATTTAAAAAAAACCTAATAAATAGTTAAATAAGCAGGTTTTATAAAGTATGTTCTATTGAACTGTCTATGTTGAAGATGTTGGTTATTGATTTTAAATATGCTTTTTCAGTTCATCTTTTAATATCATTTCTTTTCTTTGAGTAAAACAATAATCTGCTTTAATATTTTGAGAATAACATTTTTTTAATATCTTCTCATTATGTTTAAGCTAACTTTTAAATCAGAATGGTCTAGAAGTTACTGTATTATTTCTACTGACGGAACAACTCTTGAAACTATTTAGAAGTATATTCAAAGTCAAGGAATAAAAAAATAAAACAGCCTCAATTCATCACCACCTGAATCAAACTAAAGATTCAGATGGGGTTTTCTTGAGAAAGTTATTTTTATTAATTCTAAAAAATAATTTATAATTCATTCTTAAGATCATTCTTAAGGATTCTGGGGGATATATAATTCTTGTCCGGGCTGTAATTCGGCGTTCTCCAGATCATTCATTTCTCTAATCTCATATATCATCTTTCTGATGTTTGTTTCACTGCCGTATATTTCTTTTACCAATCTCCATAAGGTATCACCGGACTCAATTGTTATCATCTTATGTTCATTGGTATTATCACTTCCTGAAGAAATACCAGCTGTATAAACAAAAAAAGTGACTACAGCCAGTATAATAAAAAGATTAACTAAAATTTTTAAGAAAGAAGTTTTTTTAATATTATTTTTCTTAGTTTTATATTTCATTAAAAAATCCTCCCATACTTATTATTAAAAACATATGTTTCTAAGAACTTATGTTTGGTTATATTATAACAGTACATCTGTTCATTGTCAAGTGAATTTAATATTTTTTTGAACTCCTGTTTGCAATACTATAATCCCTATGGTATAATATTTTTGAATAATATTAATCAAAAATGGTTAAATTATCTTATTAAAAGATATATTTAATTTTATTTCTTCTTATATCGATTAAATTTTCTATTTTAAATAAAAAGGAGGAAATATTAATGGAAGAATTATCTGAAAGGCAGCAGGATATTTTGGAATTTATTATATCGGAGATAGAAATGAAAGGCTATCCTCCATCAGTAAGAGAAATAGGTAAGGCGGTTGGATTAAAATCACCTGCATCTGTCCATAATCATCTTAAGACTCTGGAGAAATTAAATTACCTGCGTAGAGATCCATCAAAACCAAGAGCAATTGAGGTGCTGCATAATCCAGGTAAAGAAAAAACCAGAAAAGAAAATCCTCATTTTAATAAGGAAATGCTGTATGTACCCCTGGTAGGGAAAGTGACTGCCGGGCAGCCGATTCTAGCTGAAGAAAATATTGACGACTATTTCCCTTTACCTTCTGATTACATAAGCAGTTCAGGTAAGGAACTGTTTATGTTAAAAATTGAGGGAGATAGTATGATAGAAGCAGGAATCCATGATGGGGATCTGGCTATAGCCTGCCGGCAGCAGTATGCAGATAATGGTGACATTGTTGTGGCCCTTATTGAAGATGAAGCAACAGTTAAAACATTTTATAAAGAAAATGATCATATTCGATTACAGCCTGAAAATGAGGCTTATGAACCTCTTATTTATGCAAATGTTTCTATTTTGGGAAAGTTAATAGGTATTTATAGAAACATAAATTAATAATTACCTGCTTTTTTAAAAATTGAAATCATCGACATTATTTTATTGTTACATCATTGACATATTAGACATAATATAAAATAGATTCTACTGTTAGGCTATTACAGCAGGGTATCATATCTTATTGTTTTCATTTAATTCTTGAAGACGATTAACTGCTGCTTTTATTTTTTTAAAATCCTGCCATACATATTTTTTCATGTTTTTATTACGAAGTAAATATGCAGGATGAAATGTCGGCAGAAAATAATAATTACCTCTTTGCATCCATTCCCCTCTTGATTCAGTAATTGAAGCTCCTTCATCAAGTAAGTGCTGTAATGCAGTGGCCCCCATGGGGACTATCACTTTAGGCTGGACCAGATCAAATTCAGCCTGAAGTATGGGTGAACAGGCTTTCGCTTCCGAAAGGGAAGGTTTTCTATTATCCGGAGGTCTACATTTTACAATATTGGAAATATAAACATTCTCTCTTTTGATATCTACAGCTGAAAATATTTTATTTAATAAATTCCCGGCTCTACCCACGAAAGGTCTCCCTTCTTTATCTTCAGTACCACCCGGGGCTTCTCCTATAAACATTATTTTTCTATCCACTGCCCCCTCTCCCATCACTACCTGTTTACAGTTCTGTCTTAAACTGCATCTTTCACATTCCACCGCTTTTTCCTTTAATTTTTTGTAATTATTTGCTGGATATTCAATAATATTATTGATGGAAAATCTTCCTTTTTGATTAATCAACATATTTTGAATAACCTCCTGCATTTGTATATTTTTATTTGAATTATTTTTGATCATAATATTTTAATTAATTTAAGTACTAAATATACCATTACCATTAGTAGTGTAAATTGATTAAAATATTTCTTCAATAATACGGGATAATTTACCCGAACGACTAAAAGAATGGATGGCTTTAAAATATTCATCTTTTTCCAGATATATCATACCATGTAAAACATGTGAATACGAATTTTCTTTAATCTCTAAGGCCTCACCTGCAATCTTATGAGCTTTATTTAGTTTATCAAGCTCAAAATAACTGGCAGCAAGATAATTATATATCCAGACATTATCCGGATTTATGTCAATTATTTTTTCAAAATACTGAATGGATTCTTCATAGTTTTTATCAACTACTGCCAGGAAAGCAAGATAATTTAATTTAAGAACATTATCTTCTCCCTGGTTTTCCATTTTTTCAAGAACCTTTTCAACTTCATTTCTTGCGTCTTCTCTATTTTCTTCTTCTCCCAGAATATCAAATTGTTCATATGATTCTTCAACCTGTCCTGTATTGGCCAGGGATAAAGCATATTCAAATCTTGCAGTATGATTATCAGGATTTTTATTAAGATTATCTCTGCTTCTCTCAAGTAAATCTTCCCATTCAATTGGTTTAGCCTGAGTTGTGTGTATGAAAGAAAATAAAAGAAAAATTGAATAAAAGATTATAAGTGCAAAAATAAAAGATTCTTGTTTAACAGCTTTCACTTTTTCACCCCTTTTAGGAAACAATACTTTGTCTGGTAACCCAATAATACAGATAATTACCGAATTCTAATTGAGCCAGCCTCGTCCTTGAATAAGGGCGGGGATGAATCAATTTCTTGACCTCACTACAAACATTTGTTTGCATCGTTGT
>Ga0207421_10000775_pt1 | contig 41330 bp, 38 predicted proteins | sample SodLakKL_010_SED_4_FD_187542 | JGI IMG/M metagenome (GOLD analysis project Ga0207421, IMG submission 187542) | Alkaline sediment microbial communities from Lake Tanatar, Kulunda Steppe, Russia - 8KL_010_SED (SPAdes) (version 2) | ecosystem: Environmental > Aquatic > Non-marine Saline and...
GCGCGCCGGCGCAGTCGAACCAACGCTCTTATATCGAGGGTTCGAACCACGCTTCATCAGACACAGAAAAGGGGCCTGAAGGCCCCTTTTCTGTGTCTGGCGGAGAGAGAGGGATTCGAACCCTCGATACGGGGTTACCGTATACACACTTTCCAGGCGTGCGCCTTCAACCGCTCGGCCACCTCTCCGGGTTTCGCGGATCCGGCGTGTAACGGCCGACCCGCGAAGCTGCGCAGGGTAAACTAGCACGTGCCAAACCGCAATTGTTCCATCAGCCACTGGCCACTGACTCCCCGGATCGGCAGAGCCGGCGATGGCACCACGAGACCGGCCTTGCAGCCTCCAGCCCGCCCAAGGCGGTGCCGGGACCCGTTATCCGCTATCGGGTGCGCTCCGGGCCGGGGGGCAGCATGCCGGGGAAGGCATGCACATTGCCGCCGGGGTTCATGTCGCGGATCCGCGCCGTGCCCACGCGCTCGACCTCGTCGATGCGAACCAGCGCGTGCAGCGGAAGATGAAACCGCTGCACTCCCTCGAATTCATGGCGCAGACGCTCCTCGCTGGGATCGACCACCATCTGGGTACGCTCGCCAAAAAGCAGGCCCTCCACGGTCACGAAGCCGTACAGGTGATCCTGGTACACCTCGCGGGCAAAGATCTCGTACACCTTGCCTTGGTTGATGAACGTGACGCGATAGCGGTTGGAATCAGTCATGGTTTCATCATGCGGGCCTGTCTGAAAAATGCAAGCACCCTTGTGGGCCCATCTCAATCGAAAACGATGGTCTTGTTGCCGTGGGTCAGCACCCGGCCCTCGAGGTGGTAGCGCAACCCCCGGGCCAGCACCCAGCGTTCGACGTCGCGCCCCTTGCGCACCAGGTCCCCCACTTGGTCGTCGTGGCGGATCCGGGCCACATCCTGTTCGATGATCGGGCCGGCGTCGAGTTCCTCGGTCACGTAGTGACACGTTGCACCAATCAGCTTCACACCACGGGCAAAGGCCTGGTGGTAGGGCCGCGCGCCGACGAAGGACGGCAGGAAGCTGTGGTGGATGTTGATCACCCGTTCCCGGAACTGCAGGCAAAGGTTCGGCGGCAGGATCTGCATGTAGCGCGCCAGCACGATGGTGTCGGCCTCGAGCGCCTGCAGGCTATCCTGCAGGCGCTGGAAGGCCTGCTCGCGGGTCTGGGGCGTCACGGGGATATGTTCAAACGGGATGCCGTAGCAACTGGCAACCTCCTCGAGCTCCCGATGGTTGGACAGGATCGCGGGGATCTCCATCGGCATCTCGCCGGACCGCCAGCGCGCCAGAAGATCGGTCAGACAATGCGGCTCCCGACTGACCAGGATCACCACCCGTGGCCGAATCCGGGTGTCACTCAGGGACCAGCGCATATCGAACTCGAGCGCCTGCTGGGCCAAGTCCCGATTCAGGGCCGCCTCACCACCCGCGGGCAGGGAGAACACCCAGCGCATGAAGAACCATTGCGCCTCGAGGTCGGTGTGCTGGGCCGCCTCGGTGATCCAGCCCTCGGCATCGGCGATCCGACCCGCGACCCGGGCCACGATCCCCATCCGGTCCGGGCAGGCGATGGTCAGGCGGAATTCACTGCGTTCGGTCATGGTCGGCTCGACGGCGTTGCGACAGGCGGGCAGTGTACGGCGCCGGCTGGGGCCACGGGAAGCGCTGCGCCGCAGCGGGTTACGCCGCAGCGGGGCACACGCCGGCGGCCGCAGACGCAGGGGAACCCCGCGCAGCCGTCCCGTGGGCTGCAGCCTACGGGGCTGCGGCACACGGGACGGCGGGGAGTTCGCTGCGCTTGACCAACCGTACACAACCGGCGCCCCGTCCGGGACGGAGCGGGGCGCCGTGCTTGTGGAGGTGGCTAGCTGCGCTCTTGGATCCAGCGGGCGACGGAGGGGGGAATTTCCTTCTGGGCGCGTCCGCTCACGTAAATGCCGATATGGCCGCCCTTGAAAGTGAATTCGGTGTAATCCTTGGTGCCCACCAGCTTCTTCAGGGCTCGGGAGGCATCCGGCGGCACCAGATGATCCTCGGTCGCATAGACGTTATAGACGGGCATGGTGACGTTCTTCAGGTTCACCTCGTGGGGCCCGATCTTCAACCCGCCCTCGACCAGCTTGTTGCCCTGGTAGAAGTCCTTCTGGAACTGCCGGAAGGCCTCCCCGGCCTGATCGGGGCTGTCGAAGATCCACTTCTCCATGCGCAGGAAGCTGTCGATCTGCTCGGGCTTGTCCAGAACATCGACCATATCCAGGTACTTCTGGCCCATTAACCGATACGGCTTCAGGTTCAGGAAGTTCCAGTTCAGCATCTCGCCCGGCACATTGCCCACGGTATCCACCAGCAGATCCACGTCGACATAGCGGATCCAGTTGGACAACATGTTGTCCGGGGTCTGGAAGTCGACCGGGGTCACCATGGTCACCAGGTTCGCGACCTTCTCCGGATGGGTGGCGGCATAGCAGAGACTGAAGGTGCCGCCCTGGCAGATGCCCAGCACGTTGATCTTGTCCAGTTTGTGGCGCTTGCGGATCACGTCCACACAGCGATCCAGGTAGCCGTTGATGTAGTCGTCCAGGGTCAGGCAGCGGTCGGCGCGGTCCGGATAGCCCCAGTCGACCAGGTACACATCCAGGCCGGCATCGAGCAGACCGCGAATGGTGGAGCGGTTTTCCTGGATGTCCGCCATGTAGGGACGATTGACCAAGGCATAGACGATCAGCAGCGGCACCGGATTCTGCACCACGCTGGTCGGCGCCTGAAAGCGATAGAGGACCATCTTGTCCTCTTCGTACACCGCCTGCTTCGGCGTGACCCCGGTGGCCACCTCCTCGGCCTGCATCAGATTCTGGATACCGTGGGTCAACTTGCGCTGAAAACTGGTCAGCTCTTCAAGGGCTTCGTCGGGGCGAATCTGGATTGGGCTCATGACTGGGTCTTCCTCCCGCTGGTGCCACCCTTGCTTGGGCTGGCGGTACGCGTACGCGTGGGTTTGGGTTTGGCTGCGGATTTGGACGCCTCGGTGGATCCGGTCGCTTCGCCCTCGTCCTTGCTCTGGGCGGCATCGCCCCCCCCCGTCTTACCGGACCCGCCGGACGATTCGGGCTTCGCCGATCCCACCTGCGCGCGCAGCTGATCCAGTTCGGCGCGCAGGTGCTCGAGCGCATCTCCGGTTTCCCGCTGGATATCGGCCTGGGCGTCCAGGTCCTCCCGCAGGCCTTCGGCCTCGAAGCGCAGTTTGCGGTAGGCCGCCCGCGTGTCGTGCAGACGATGCTCCAGCACACCGATCTCGGAGCGCGTGGGCATGTTCATCGCCTCCAGCTGCTCGTCGACCAACCGGGCGCCCTCGCGCTTGACGCCCATCAAGGCGTTCACCAGACCGCCATAGCGCCGCGCATAGGCGTCCGAGTTCGCATATTCCGCATAAACTTCTTCGAAGGCATCGACCCAGGTATCGTAGATCTGGCGGATCGAATTGATCGGCCCGTGCTCCTTGGCGGTGGCCTCGAGCCGGCGACGGAAGGCCTCCAGTGAGGGGGCCATCAACTCGGCGAAACCGGCCTGGTATTCTCCCATGGCCTTCTCGTATTCGAGCAGGCGACGGACGAAGTTCTGCTGTTGTTCCTGGGACTCGCGCGCATAGCCCACTGCCGGCGTGGCCAGGAAACGGTCCATGCGGGCGCGCATGTCCTCGGGACCCTCGCCGGTGAAGGCCGGGATGTCGAAGGCCTTCAGGAAATCACCCGGAATCGGCAGGCCGCCCGAGAAGGTCCGGGCCCAGTTGTCGAGCGGCAGGTCCCAGAAGGCCTTGCCCGGACGCGCGCCCTGGCCAGCCATCGCCGCGAAGGGATTCAATCCCTGGTTGGCCTGACCGAAGGCATCGGTCATCATGCGGGACCACTTTTCGACGATCTCGGTCGGGTTCGTCGGCACCCCGGCCCCGCCTCCGCTGAATTGCTCGGCCATGGAAAAATAGCTCTTGCCCAGATTCATCATCTGATCGAAGGGGCCCTGATTGGACTGGGGCAGGCTCGGTGCGACGGCCTTCCACCACTGGTCCAGGGCATCGGCCCAGGGGTTCGCCGGCGCTCGGGGGGCCGGCGTGGTCGCCTCGATACCGCGGCGAGCCATGTCCGTCCAGGCGTCCCAGTAACGCCGCTGCGCCTCCAGCCACTGATCGGCGGTTGAATCGGAATCAGCCATTGATATCTCCTGATGATCGCTACACGGTGGTAAGGTCATTCCATGAATGAGGGATGATAGAAGGTTCTTGGGACACTAGCATACCTTTGTGCATCGCACCATCGCATCCAGCGGATCCCGAACCCTGACCGCGGGCACGGGAATGCGGTCCGGCGCGATGCTGGTGCCGCATTTTTGGTCGGGCATGCCATACTCAGCGGACCCTTGGGTTCGCCGCACCCCGGCGCTCCGGGCACCGTGTGCACAGATCGGTCCGCATACGATCTGGCCCATTCAGTCGATACAGAGGAGAAGCAGCAGATGAGCGAAGAGATCGTGATCGTCGGTGCCGCCCGCACAGCGGTCGGAAACCTGATGGGTTCACTCTCCGGCATCCCGGCCAGCGAACTGGGCGCACGGGTCATTCGTGCGCTGCTCGAACGGTCGGGCGTGACGCCGGAGCAGGTGGACGAGGTCATCCTGGGCCAGGTTCTGACCGGCGCTGCCGGCCAGAACCCGGCGCGCCAGGCGTCCCTGCAGGCCGGCATCCCCTACGCAGTACCCGCGATGACCATCAACAAGGTCTGCGGCTCCGGCCTGAAGGCCGTGCATCTCGCCTGGCAGGCGATCCGCTGCGGCGACGCCCAGATGGTGGTAGCCGGCGGACAAGAGAACATGAGCCTGTCCCCGCATGCCCTGCCCCGCTCCCGCTCGGGCGTGAAGATGGGCGACTGGGCGATGAAGGACACGATGATCACCGACGGCCTGTGGTGCGCGATGAACGATTGCCACATGGGGGATACCGCCGAGAATGTCGCCACGGAATACGACATCGATCGCACGGAACAGGATGCCTTCGCGGCGCAGTCGCAACAGCGGGCGGAGGCCGCGATCGAGGCGGGGGCCTTTCGGGACGAGATCGTCCCGATCGAGATTCCGCAGCGCCGCGGCGATCCGGTGATCTTCGACACTGACGAGTTCCCGCGCCGCGGCACCACCGCCGAGGGGCTCGGCAAGCTGCGACCGGCCTTCAAGCGCGACGGCTCGGTGACCGCCGGCAACGCCTCCGGCATCAACGACGGTGCCGCCGTGGTGCTCGTGACCACCGCCGCGAAGGCGCAGGAACTGGGCCTGAAGCCGATGGCCCGCATCGTCGCCTTCGCCTCCGCCGGCGTCGATCCCGCGGTGATGGGCACCGGGCCGATCCCCGCGACCCAGGCGTGCCTGGAAAAGGCCGGCTGGACCCCGGCCGATCTGGACCTGATCGAGGCCAACGAGGCCTTCGCCGCGCAGGCGATCTCGGTCAACAAGACGCTCGGTTGGGATCTGTCCAAGGTCAATGTCAGCGGCGGCGCGATCGCGCTCGGTCACCCGATCGGGGCCTCCGGTGCGCGCGTGCTGGTCACCCTGTTGCACGGCATGCAGCGGCGCCAGGCCAAACGCGGTCTGGCCACGCTGTGCATCGGCGGGGGTCAGGGCGTCGCGATGGCGCTGGAGCTGATCGACTGACGACTACCGCCGTCCACCCTGCCCTGCGTACCCCGGCAGGGGACGCAGGGCTCCGGCGACCGACGCGGCAATGCCCACGGCCATGCTGTAGACTCGAACGAAGATTCTTACTATAGGTATGGACATGGGTACGGACTCAGTGGACACGCATCGCCTGATCAAGAAATACCCGAACCGTCGGTTGTACGATACCGAGGAAAGCCGCTACATCACCCTGCTCGACGTTCAGCAACTGGTGCGCGCAGGCCACGAGGTCAAGGTGATCGATACCCAGAGCGGCGAGGACATCACGCGCGGGATCCTGATCCAGATCATCACCGAGCAGGAGGCCGGTGGCAATCCGATGTTCACCACCGAAACCCTGACACGCTTCATCCGGTTCTACGACGAGTCGCTGCAAGACGCCTTCTCCAGCTTTCTCGACCAGAGCCTCGAGCTCTACGCCGATCAGCAGAAACGGATGCAGACGCAGTTGAAGCATCTGGTGCCCGGGGAGGCGGTCGAAGACTGGCAGGAACTGACGGAACGCAATATGGAACTCTGGCGGGAGATGCAGGACACCTTCTTTCGCTCAGCGGGCCTGCCCGGCACTCGGGCGGGCTCCCGGTCTCGGGACAAGGGCAAATAGCCTGAAGCCCGCAGGCCGGGCCAATGCCCAGGAAAGCCGACCAGGGACATGGGCCAGGAAAATAGACCCGGGAAATGGCTTGGGGGAATAGATCGGGACGGTACCGGCCGGCCTCAAGCCACCCACCGTCCCGGATTCGGAAAACCGTTTACAGAAAGGCCTTGACAAGACAGATGGGTTCGCCTAGTCTCCTATCCATGCTGCACTGCACCAATTCCAGGGCAGTGGCACCTTTCGGAGAGTACACTCATGCAAAACCAAGTCTTCAACGTCTACAATGAAATGGTTCAGGACAACTTCGAGACCCTGCGTCGCCTGGGCGAAATCAACATGCGGACTGGAGAGCGGTTGGTCGAGCAGCAACTCGAACTGACCAACACCATGATCGAGTCCGGCGCCAAGAGCATGGAAATGTTCAGCAAGGCGCGCGGTTATCAGGAACTGCTGAACACCGCCAAGCTGGGTCAGGATGCCGGCGAGCAGTACATGAAAACCTATCGCAACACCGTGGAAGTGCTGGCCGAGGCCCGCGATTCGATGGCCGACGTCATCGAGAAGCAGATGGAATCTGCCCAGAAGAAGGCCAAGGAGGCCGGTGATTCGGCGGCCCAGATGATGGACGAACAGATGCAGAAGGCGCAGGCCGCCGGTGAGCAGATGAAGAAGGGCACCGAGGCAGCCAACGAGGAAGCCAGAAAAGGCGCGGAATCGGCGACCGAAAAGGCCGCCGGCAGGAAGTAGTTTTAGCTGGAAGTAAGTACAGGGGACGGTTTCGGCCGTCGCCTTAACCATCACGAACCAGCCGGGAACTGCCGCTGCAGGCCAATCTGCAGCGGCAGTTATCCCATGGCGGCAACGAAGGAGGATGCATGGCAGAACGTATAGCGTTGGTGACGGGCGGCATCGGAGGCATCGGGTCGGCCATCTGTAGCGAATTGGCCGGCAAGGGCTTCAAGGTCGTCGCTGGATACTACCCGGCCGAAAAGGATCTGGCCGAAGCCTGGCAGCAGAAACAGCGGGACGCGGGTCTGGAATTCGAGATCGCCTCGGGTGACGTGGCATCCTATGAATCCAGCCAGGCGATGATCCAGGACATCGAGGCCCGGGTGGGCCCGATCGATGTCCTGATCAACTGCGCGGGCATCACCCGCGACAAGTCCTTCCGCAAGATGCAGCCGGACCAGTGGCGAGCGGTGATCAGCACCAACCTCGACAGCATCTTCAATGTCACCCATCAGGTGGTCGGTGGCATGGTCGAGCGCGGCTGGGGCCGCATCGTCAATATCTCCTCGGTGAACGGACAACGCGGCCAGTTTGGCCAGACCAACTACTCCGCGGCCAAGGCCGGCGCCCATGGCTTCACGATGGCCCTGGCCCAGGAGGTCGCCCGCAAGGGCGTGACCGTGAACACCGTCTCCCCCGGCTATATCGCCACCGAGATGACCGATAAGATGGCCGACGACGTCCGCGATCAGATCGTCGCCCAGGTGCCGATGGCCCGTCTCGGGACACCGGCCGAAGTGGCCTATCTGGTCGGGGTCTTTTGCGACGATCGCGCCGCCTACATCACCGGTGCGAACTACGAGTTGAACGGTGGCTTGTACATGAGCTTCTGACCTTTCCAATCCCGGGGCGGTGTTTCCATAGCCCAGGAGCACCGCTTTGGGACGGCTGGACATGCGTTAGCGGGCTAACACTGGTCCCGGACACAGGCTATGATCGTTAGCCTGATGCGCTGGCCCATTCATCTTCGTCCCCGCACCCCGTTGATACGCCGAATCGAGATCGGCGTCTTTTTGTTTTTGTTGGGCGTGATTGCGGTCTGGGCCTGGCATCATAAACCCTCGGCCCTGGACCAAGCCCTGTTCAAACAGGAACTGCGGGTCGCGCTGGTCAGCCAACCGCATGATCGGATTCCGGTCGATGCCGGTGAGGACGCCGATCCCTTCGAGTTGGTGCTCTTGCGCGGCTTGGCCGAGCAGATCGGCGCGCGCTTGAGCCTGCGCACGGTCGCCGGCCCGGATGAGGCCTACCGATTGTTGCGCGCCCGGCGGGTCGATATCGCAGCCGGTCTCCTGCTGGCGCCCCAGAACGAGCCCGCGATCGCCGTGGGACCGGAGATCCTGCCGGTCCGGCAGAACCTGGTGTCCTGGCAGCGAACGGCGCACGATCGCTCGCCCCCCGGCACTCACGCCGCCAGCGATCCTGAGCGCTCGGCGCCGCGCATCGGCATCACCTTCCCCCCCGCCGCCGTCGATGACGCACTGCGCCTGGCCGCCACGGGCGACTCGAACCGCCCTGTGGAATGGATCCCCCACACCGACACCCTGGCATTGGTCGCGGCCCTGCAGCAGGGCCAGATCGATTATGCGGTCTTGATCTCACTGGAATTGAGCCGGCTGCGCCGGGTCCATCCGGAACTGCGCTTGACCGCGGAGGCCGCGCAGGCCGACGCGGTCGTCTGGTTGTTCTCCTCCGGTTTCGATCAAAGCCTGATGCAGGCGGCGCAGCAGCACCTCGAGGAGCTGCGCGCCAGCCGAGCCTTCGAACGGCTCGTGGATCGGTCCTTCGGGCACCTGGAGATCCATGATCGGGTCGACGGCATCACCTTCGCCCGCACCCTCGCTGCCCGCCTCGGCGCGCTTCGACCCCTGTTCGAAGACGTGGCCGAAACCTACGGACTGGACTGGCGTTTTCTGGCGGCGGTCAGCTATCAGGAATCCCTCTGGGATCCCGAGGCGGTGTCGGTCACGGGCGTGCGTGGCTTGATGATGCTGACCCAGGTGACCGCAGCGTCCCTGGGGGTGACGGACCGCACCGATCCCTTCCAGAGCGTCGACGGCGGCGCCCGCTACGTGTTGCAGATGCAGGCCCGCCTGCCCGAGGACATCACCGAACCGGACCGGACCTGGATGGCCCTGGCCGCCTACAACGTCGGTCTCGGCCATCTGCTCGATGCCCGAAGGCTGACCGCGGCCGATGGCGCAGACCCCAATCTCTGGCTGGACGTAATGGCCCGACTGCCCCGGCTCGCCGAACGCGAATGGCACGAGCAGACGCGCCATGGGTATGCGCGGGGCTGGGAACCGGTCACCTACGTGCAGAACATCCGCAGCTACTACGACTGGCTGGTGCAGCTGTTTCCGCACCCGGAGGACCACAGCCGTCCCAGCCCACTGTATCTCGGCATCCCCCTCACCCTGTGACCGGGCCGACGCCCGGTCAACCGCGTCCCCGGCGCGCGCGGAAAAAAGTGCGCAGTTGTTCTGCGGCGCGCTCCCGCGCCACGCCGCCGGTCACCACGATGCGGTGGTTGTGCGAGGGATGGGCCACCAGGTCCAACGCACTGCCCGCCGCTCCGGTGCGCGGGTCGGCGGCCCCGTAGACCAGCCGGGACACCCGCGCGTGAATCATCGCACCCACGCACATCGGACACGGTTCCAGGGTCACATACAGAGTCGTTCCCGGCAGCCGGTAGTTGTCGAGGCGCTGAGCGGCCTCGCGCAACACGCGGATCTCCGCGTGCGCGGTCGGATCCCGCTCGCCGATCGGGGCATTGTGCGCCTGCGCGAGGCACCGCCCTTCATGCACCAGGACCGCACCCACCGGCACCTCGCCGGCACTAGCCCCACGGGCCGCGCATTCCAGGGCCACGGCCATCCAATGTTCATCGACCACCGGGTCGATGGGGGCCTCCGCGGCGATCGGCCGCCCAGGCCTGGACGGTGCCATCGGGATGCGGGTCAGGCCGGCACGGGGGCCTGCAAGGCGATCACGATCGCCCCGTGCAGATCCTCGGGGCGGGTCGTCGGCGAATAGCGCGCAATCACCCGGCCATCGCGTCCTACCAGGAACTTGGTGAAGTTCCATTTGATGGCCTGGGTGCCCAGCGCACCCCGCGCCGCCGCCTTCAGGTACTGGTACAGCGGGTGGGCCGTCTTGCCATTCACGTCCACCTTGGCAAACAGCGGGAAGTCCACCGCGAACCGACTCGTGCAAAATTGGGCGATGGCCTCGGGCCCGCCCGGCTCCTGGCCGCCGAACTGGTTGCAGGGAAAACCAAGAACCTGGAAACCCTGATCGGCATAGGTCTCCTGCAGCGCCTGCAGCCCGGCATATTGGGGCGTGAAGCCGCACTCGCTGGCGACATTGACCACCAGCAGCACCTGGCCGCGGTAATCGGAGAGCGGTTCGGACCGGCCGTCGAGCCGCTCGGCGGTGAAGTCATGCACCGTGGGCGTCGGGTCGGCCGGCGCGGTGGTCGAGGGCATCGAAGAGGGTATCGGAGGGGTTGGGGGCATCACTCATACTCCTGCAAACGGCGCTCGAGATCCTCGAGCAATTCGGCCAACGCGGACGACAGAGCCGCGACCAGGGCATCGGGCGAGCGCGAAGCCATCGGGGCATGACGCTCCAGTTCCAGCAGCCGCTGGCGCTGATCGCTCCTGGCCAGCACCCGCAAACCGATACGCGCCGTACCCGGTCCCTCCCCTTCCAGATCACCATGGAAGGCGGTCACCAGCACGTCGAGTTGCTGCACCGCGGGCTGCGCTCGGGCATGGGCGACCAGCGTCACCGGACCCTCGGCGCGGATCCAACGCTCCCGCAGCAACTGCTCGACCTGTTCCCGCGGACTCAGAAACCATTCGTTATAGAAATCCGACTCGTAACGATGCCCACCGAGGCGGTAGACCAGCCCCTTGCCGGCAAAGGCCGGAGCGACCCGGACCGACTCCAGCGTGACCGGAATCGGTGCCGCAACCGGGGCGCGCGCGTCGACAACCGACATCGCCGCTGGCGGGCCGGTGTCCGGCACCTCGAGCAAGAACCAGGCGCGGTCCACGGCCGGGCGCTCAGGCACCAGGGTGCAGCCGCTGGCCAGGCCGAAGAGCAGCACCAGAAACAGCCCGCGGGTCAGGCCGGTCTTCATCAGCGGTTCCTCTCGATGGTGCTGCGCGGGGGTGGCGATCCAAAGATCGCGCCGGCCGGATCGCGTCGGGCGTCCTCGCTCAACGAGCGCAGGCTGGTGGTCGCGGCCTGCAGGTCGTTCAGGGTCTCGGTCAGCGTCTGTTCGTTGATCTCGAGGCCGCGATCCATGCGCTCCAGGATCGCCTCGACCTGGGCGACCAGGCGGCCGATATCGGCCTGTTCCAGCGTCTGGCGCACGGCCTGCAACGTGGCCCGGGTCTCGCCGGCGAGCGCCTGGGTATCGGGCCCCTGCAACAACTGCTCGGCCGTCTGCATCACCTGCTGGCTCTGGACCACGGTCAGGCGCATCTGCTCCAGCAATTCCTCGCCCTGCCGGCTCAAGGCATGGGTATCAAAGCCCGAGGCCGTGCGCTCCAGGGTCACCATCAGGGAGATCGCACTGTCGATGACCCCCTCGATATCCAGCAGATCGATCCGACGCAGCACCCGCTCCGCGTACTCGATAAATTGCGTCGCAATGCTCGGGGCCGACGGGATATAGACGTTTTCCGGTTCCCAGGCGATCGGCAACGCCGGATGCGCATCCGGGTCCAGGAAATCCAGCTCCAGGTAGTTGATCCCGGTGATGCCCTGGGCCGCCATGCGGATGCGCAGGCCACGCTCGATGAAGGGTTCCAACAGGGCCTCGCTGAACATGCTCTCCCGCACGTTGGAGGCGAAACGTTCCGGCCGCAGACGTCCCTCCACCATCACGTAGCGTTTGCGCTCCACCGGCGGGACGTCGGCCTGGTATTCCACCGAGGTGAAGGTCAGGTTGGTGACCTCACCGATGTTCACGCCGCGGAACTTGATCGGCGCCCCCACGTCCAGGCCCTGAATTGAGCCGTCGATATACGTCTCCATCGCGGTGCTCGGGCGCAGCAGGGTTCCGGTGCCCATCACCGTCAGCACGATGATCAACGTCACCACGGCCCCGATGATGAACAAACCCAAACGAAAATGATGCGCGGCATTCATGCCGATTGGTCCTCTATCACGCCCCGGCGCAGGAAACGGCGCACCCAGGGATGGTCGGCGGTGTCGCGCAGCTGCCGGGGATCCCCCTCGGCCACGATGGAGCGTGTTTCCTTGTCCAGCATAATGACCCGGTCGGCAATGGCAAAGATACTTTCCAATTCGTGGGTGACGATGACCAGGGTCATGCCGAGGCTCGCCGCCAGCCGCTGGATCAGCTGATCGAGTTCCGCCGAGGTGATCGGATCCAGCCCCGCCGAGGGTTCGTCCAGGAACAGCACCGCGGGATCCAGCGCCATCGCCCGGGCGATCGCCGCACGCTTTTGCATGCCGCCGCTGATCTCCGCAGGCATGAAGTCACTGAACGCGCCCAGACCCACCAATTGGAGCTTCGCCCGTGCGATCGCGTTCATCGCCGCCAGCGGCAGCATCGTGTGCACCTCGAGCGGCAAGCGGACGTTCTCGAGCAGCGTCATCGAGCCGAACAAGGCCCCCATCTGATAGCTCACTCCGACCCGCTTGAGCAGGGTCTCGCGCTCGGTTCCTTCGGCCCGGCTCATGTCGATATCCTCGATCAGGATCTGCCCGGCCATCGGCGGGTACAGGCCGATCATGTGCTTGAGCAGCGTGCTCTTGCCGCTGCCCGAGCCACCGAGGATCACGAAGATCTCACCGGATTGCACCGTGAAATTCAGGTCTTCCATGATCACCATGGAGCCAAAACCCATGGTCAGACCCTGCACCCGGATGATCGGCCCGGAACGGTTCGGCCTGGAACTGTTGGGCCCGATACCGTTCTGCACGGCCTCGGGGCGGCGGGTCCCGTCCGGGGAAGGCTTCTGCTCCGCTGCGTTCATGGGCCGTTCGACTCAGATGCCAAGTTGAAAGAAAAGAACCGCGAACAGGCCATCGGCGACGACGATCAGGATGATCGCGCTGACCACCGCACTGGTCGTGGCACGGCCCACGGCCTCGGCGCCGTTGCCGGTCTGCAGGCCGCGCAAACACCCGACGCTGGACACCAGCAGCCCGAACACCGCGGCCTTGAACAAGCCCGTGCCCAGATCGCTGAGATCGACCGCCCCGCTGACCTGATTGAAGAAGGTGACCATCGGAATCCCGAAGCCGCGCATCACCAGCGCGGCACCGAACAGGCCGATCAGGTTCGCGTACAGGGTCAGCAGGGGTGCGACGAAGATCCCGGCCAGAATTTTCGGCACCACCAGAAAGCGCACCGGGTCGAGCCCCATGGTGGACAGTGCATTGATCTCCTCGTTCACCTTCATCGTCCCGATTTCGGCCGCGAAGGCCGCACCCGTGCGCCCGGCCAGCAGGATCGCCATCATCAGTGGGGCCAGTTCCCGCAACAGGGAGATCGACACCAGATCGGCGACGAAGATCTCGGCGCCGAACTGGCGCATCGCGATCGCCGACTGGAAGGCCAGGATCACGCCGAGCAGGAACGCGATCAGCGACACGATGGGCAGGGCCTGAAAGCCCGCGGCCTCGGCGACGCGGAAGGTGTCGCCCCAGCGCACCTGGCGCGGGTTCCACAGCGCCGATGCCACTGCCAGGCTGTACTCGCCGATGAAGGCCACCTGCACGTGGATCTCGTGCCCGACCGCGGCCACCCCCCGGCGCAGGCGCTGCGTCCAGGGCACCGCTTGCGGCGAACGGGCCGGCACCACCGACTCCGCCTCCCGGTAGGGCCTCAGGTGCCCCGCGATCCCCTCGGTCATTCCCTGCAGGCGCAGGGTCACGCCGCGCCCCTCGGCCAGCTGCATCAGCCGGTGCAACAACGCGGCGCCGGCACCGTCACAGTACTCGACCGCGCTCAGGTCGAGGTGCAGCACCCTGCCCCCAGCCGGTGGCTCCCCCGCATTCAGGGGTTCCGCCCCGGACGGTGCCTCCGCTTCGGCCACTTGGGCCGCCTGGATCAGTTGCTCCGCCCGGGCCAACACCGGCGCCCAGAGCGGACCGATGCCATGGGCGTCCATGCGCCCGATAAACAGCAGCCGCGGCGGCGGACCCGGGGCCGCCCGGTACTGCAGGGCCGCCGAGGCCGAAAGATTCGTTTTATCCATCACAGGCCTTTACGGGGTCTACAGGCGATCGTCAATCCGCTAAGTGTCAATCGGGCGGTCATCGATCGGGGTATCGGGTGACCGGGCGATGCCCATCCAATCATCGCGACCCCCGGCGGAAACGATCCCGGTGTGCCGGCCGGCAGGACGCGGCGGATGCGTCCCTGTAGGCTTGTCGGCACACCCAGGCTTTCCCTTCTTATCACGGGCGCACTGGCATTGGCGTGCCGGCGATCGCGCCACTGGCCACGAGTCCCAAGGCCATCTGAACAAGGATACCGCATGAGCCGTCCCGTGCAGCACATGGATCGAGACCACCTGGCCCGAGTCGAGGGGGCGCTGAATCGAGTGCTCCTGGGCAAACCGGAAGCGGTACGCCTGGCACTGGTGTGTCTGTTGGCGAACGGCCACCTGCTGATCGAGGACCTGCCGGGCGTGGGCAAGACGACCCTTGCCCACGCCCTGGCCCAGGTGCTCGGCCTGGACTACCGGCGCATTCAATTTACCAGCGACCTGCTGCCCGGGGACGTGGTCGGGGTGTCGGTGTTCGAACAGGCCGAGGCCCGGTTTGCCTTTCATCCCGGTCCGATCTTCGCGCAGGTGCTGTTGGCCGATGAGGTCAATCGCGCCCCACCCAAGACCCAGAGCGCTTTGCTCGAGGCGATGCAGGAACATCAGGTCAGCGTCGATGGCCAGACCCACGACCTGCCTGAACCCTTCTTCGTGATCGCAACCCAGAACCCGACCGAGCAGGTCGGAACCCACCCGCTGCCGGAATCGCAGCTGGATCGCTTCCTGATGTGCATCGCCCTCGGGTTTCCCGATGCCGCCGCTGAACGCGCCCTGCTCGAAGGTGGCGGCGCGGCTTCGGGCAGCGGCCCGATGCCGGCACTGATGCACCCCGAAGACCTGCTCGGGTGGCAGGCCGCGGTGCGCGCGGTCGCGGCCCGCCCCGCCCTGCTCGACTACATCCAGGCCCTGCTGCAGGCGAGCCGCGACCCGGCCTTCTTCCGCGCCGGTCTCTCCCCTCGGGCCGGGCTCGGCCTGCTGCAGGCGGCCCGCGCCTATGCGCTGATGGATGGACGCGGCTTCGTCACCCCGGACGACGTGCAGGCGGTGCTACCGGCGATTGCCATTCATCGGTTGGTCGCCCGGGAAGCCCAGCCGGGCGGCGCCACCATCGCACGGCTGCTCGCATGCGTACCGCTAAGCTAGGCGCCCCGCGCCGAGGCTTCCGCTGGGCACGGCTGCGCGAGGACGCGATCCGCTGGGTGACCCGCCGGCACCGTGCCGACGGCTTCGAGGCTACGGTGACCCGGGACCGCGTCTATATCCTGCCCACCCGCCAAGGCTACCTGCTGCTGGCGACGATCGTGGTCATGCTCGTGGGCTCGATCAACTATGCGAACAACATGGCCTTCCTGCTGACCTTCCTGATCGTCGGCATCGGGCACAATGCGATGTGGTACACCCACCGCAATCTGCTCGGACTGCAGGTCCGGGTCCTGCCGGTGGCGCCGGCCTTCGCGGGCGACGCCCAGGTGCTGCGCCTGCGTCTGGAGGAGACCGCCGGGCGCCCACGCGAGGCCCTTCGCCTGCAACAGGGACAGCGCGAGGGATCCCCGGTGCACGTCGAGGCCGGCGGAACCACCACCATCGAGGTGGCCCTCGAACCCCGTCCGCGCGGCCGGCATGGCCTCGCCCGGCAGCGCCTGTTCAGCGGCCACCCCCTGGGCTTGTTGGTGGCGTGGACCTGGCTCACCTTGGACACCGAGGTGCTGGTCTACCCACGCCCGATCGCAGCCGGTTCCCCGCTCCCGATGGCCCCGGCCTCGACGACCGACGGCACCGTCACCGCGCCGGCAGCCGTACCCGAGCCCGACCTGGACGGCATTCGGGCCTACCGTCCGGGTGATGCCCCCAATCGCATCGTCTGGAAGGCGGTGGCGCGCAGTGGCCGCCTGCTGGTCCGGGAAACGGGCGGGGGTGGTGGCCCCCCCGTGTGGCTGGACTGGGCACAGGTGATTGGGCCGGATCCCGAATTTCGCCTGTCGGTCCTCTGCCAGGCGGTACTGACGGCCGCGGCCGGCGAACGCCCCTTCGGCCTGCGGCTGCCGGGGGTGGAGCTGCCACCGGCCGCGGGACCCGAACACCGGGAGCGCTGCCTGCGGGCGCTCGCGCTGTTCGAGGCCCCGACCTCGTGATCCGGATCGGGATCACCCGCGCCTCGGCACCACCAGCGCCATTGCCGGGCTTGTGGCTGCTGCTCGCCGCGCTGCCCGTCGCCGCCCTGCCCCACGCCTGGGAACAGCCGCTGTGGGTGATCCTGCTGGTGCTTGGTGCCGTCGCAGGGCGGCTGTGGATTCATGCGCAGCACACCCGGCTACCGGCCGCATGGGTGATGATCCTGCTGGCCCTCGGTGCGGGTGCGTTGACCTTCAATCATTTCGGAACCTGGTTCGGGCAGGAGGCGGGAACCGCGCTGCTGTTGGTGATGGTCGCGTTGAAGCTGCTGGAGATCCGTTCCGAACGGGACATCGTCGTGAGCCTGCTGCTCGGTTATTTCGTCGTGGTCACGACCTATTTCTTCAACCAGTCGATCGGAATCGCTGCGTATTCGCTGGTCTCGACCTGGCTGCTCACGGCGACGCTGCTCCAGGTCCACGCGGGGCGCCGGCTGCCGCTGGCGCGCCTCGCGCGCGCTTCGGGGGTGATGCTCCTGCAGGCCCTGCCGATCATGTTGATCCTGTTCCTGCTGTTTCCGCGCCTGCCCGGCCCGCTGTGGGGCAGCCCGGAACGCGAACGCACCGCGCAGACCGGTCTCTCCGAGCGCCTGGAACCGGGGGACATCGCGCAGCTGCTGGAGAACGAGGCCACCGCGCTACGGGTGCGCTTCGAGGGTCCGGCCCCCGCGTCGAGCCGGCAATATTGGCGGGCGCTGGTGATGACCGACTTCGACGGCCGCGCCTGGCGGGTCGACCACGATCGCCCGTCCGGCGCCATCGACCGGGTCGGCGGCGGCACCGACGCACCGATCGATGTGACCTACACCGCGACCCTGGAACCCAACGGCGCCCGCTATCTACCGATGCTCGAGTTTGCCGCGGCCGCGCCGGCCGGGGCCGAACTGCTCGGGAACCACCAGGTGCTGCGTCGGCACCGGATCGAACAGCGCATCCAGTACACTGGCACCGCACAGTGGGTGATCCCGGAACCGCCGCCGCTTGGTCCCACGGAACGGGCACGAGCGCTGGCGCTGCCCGAAGGCACCGCGCCCCGGACACGCATCCAGGCCGGCCTCTGGCGCACACTGCACGGCGACGACGATCGCGCGATCGTCGATGCGGCGCTGACGCTGTTCGCAGCGGCTCCGTTTCGCTACACGCTGCGCGCGCCGCCGCTGCTGCGCGACCGCACCGACCACTTCCTGTTCGAGACCCAGGCCGGGTATTGCGAACATTATGCGTCCGCCTTTGCGGTGCTGATGCGGGCCGCCGGCATCCCGGCCCGGGTGATCACCGGCTACCAGGGTGGCCAGTGGATGGACACCGGGCGTTACCTGCGCCTGCGCCAGGCCGATGCCCACGCCTGGACCGAGGTCTGGCTGGACGAACAGGGTTGGATTCGGGTGGACCCGACTGCGGCCATCGCGCCGGAGCGGATCGAATGGGGCCTCAGCGGACTGTTCGACGCCGGCATGGAGGCCCCGGACTTCCTGCGCCGCTCGGGTCTCGCCTGGAGCGCCGCCTGGCGCCTGCGCCTCAGCGACTGGCACGACCTGATGACCTACCGCTGGGAGTACGGCGTGCTGGCCTTCGATCCGGAACGCCAGCGCGAACTGTTCGCCCGCTTCGGGCTCGATGCCACGGACTGGAAGAACGTGCTGCTCGCCCTGCTGGTTACCTTCGGCGGACTCGGACTGCTGGCCGCCGGCCTCGCCTGGCTGCTTCGGCCAAGGCGCCCGCAGGACCCCGCACAACGCGCGCTGGAGCGGCTGTCGCGGCGGCTGCAGCGGCTGGGCCTGGCGCGACAGCCGCACGAAAGCGCCCCGCACTACGCCGCGCGGGTCGGCGCTGCGCATCCGGAACTCGCCTCGGCGTTGACCGCATTCGCCGAGGCCCACACCCAACTGCGCTACGCCAACCTCAGCGCTATAGAGCAGGCGCAGTTCGCGCAGCAATTGGCCCACACGCTGCACATCGCCCGAGTGTACACCCGGTGGCCGCAGCGCCGATCGGCCGCCCCATGCGCCTGAACCCACGGGCCTGAACCGGACATAAAAAAACCGAGGCCCGAAGACCCCGGTCGATGACGACGCCGATGCCCCGGTCCGACGAGCGACTAGGCGGCGTCGTGACGGAAGATGAAGTGGTGCCGGGCCCGGCGCTCCTCTTGACGGCGCGCCACCTTCTGCACCTCGGGTCGGTTCGCGAACTGCGCCAGGGTGATGCCGTCGAGGAAGTCGTACAACTGCTGGCTCAGGTCGTCCCAGAGCTCGTGGGTCAGACACCGTTCGCCCTGCTGACAATCCTTCTGTCCCTTGCAGCGCGTCACGTCGACCGACTCGTCGACCGCGGTGATGATGTTCGCGATACTGATCTGATCGGCGCGCTTGGCCAGACGATAGCCACCCCCCGGTCCGCGCACGCCCTCGACCAGGCTGGCCTTGCGCAGCTTGGCGAACAGTTGCTCCAGATAGGACAGGGAGATCCCCTGACACTGGGAGATATCGGCCAGCGTGACCGGCCCGATGCGGTCGTGGATGGCGAGGTCCATCATGGCGGTGACCGCGTAGCGGCCCTTGGTTGATAACTTCATAAACGTCGCCTCCGGGGCTGCATTGTGACGATTGGGAACCCGAGCTTCTGCGTCGCCGCATCCACTCGCTCGATCTTTCTTGACCAGCTTACTCAAGAATAATTCCAGCATTGTATCAGGCCTTTTGCCAAAGCACATGAACCAGGTATGGGCATGGTCTGACGCACGGGGCGACCGACGGTGGGGGCAGCGCAGTGCACCCGCTGCCCTTGACCTTGACCTGGACCCTCTCCGGAAATGGTCAGTCACAATGGATTAGAACGGCAGAACAACCACTTACGCTCTCCGAAAATGCCGCACACTTGACTCGACAGACCTGAAGCCGTTTGATGATCACCGATGTCCGCTGACCGAACCGGAGGCGCCGATGGCCTTTCCTGCGCACAAGACCCGGATCGTCGCGACCATCGGGCCTGCGTCGGACACACCCGAAACGCTACGGGCCCTGATGCGCGCCGGACTCGATGTCGCGCGCCTGAACTTCTCGCACGGCAATCCCGACTATCACGCGGACCTGATCGCACGCATCCGGAATGTCGCTCTGGAAATCGGGCACCGCATCACGATCCTGGGCGACTTGCCCGGCCCGAAGATGCGTATCGGCGAACTGGCCGAGGAGCCGATCGAACTGGTCCGCGATGAACAGATCACCCTGACCACCGAAGAGTGCCTGGGCGATGCCGAGCGGATCAGCGTCTCCTTCCCGGGGCTGCCGGCGGCGGTGCGACCCGGGAATCACCTGTTTCTGAACGATGGCTTCATCCTGTTGGAGGTCCTCGAGGTGAGCGCCACCGACGTCTTGTGCCGGATCGGCGCCGGCGGCGAACTGCGTTCGCGCAAGGGCCTGAACCTGCCGGGAATCGACCTGGGGATCAGCGCCTTTACCGAGGAGGATCATCAGTGGCTGCGCTTTGCCGCCGAGCACCGCATCGAGGCGGTCAGCCAGTCCTTTGTGGTGTGCGCCGAGGACGTTCAGGCGGTGCGCACGGCCGCGAAGGCATTCGGCTACCAGCCTTTCATCATCGCCAAGATCGAGCGGGCGGCGGCACTCGACGCCCTCGACCCGATCCTCGAGGCCGCCGACGGGATCATGGTGGCCCGCGGCGATCTCGGGGTGGAGATCCCGATCGAAACCATCGCGAGCGCCCAGCGGCGCATCACCCAACGTGCCAACCGCTTCGGCAAGCCGGTGATCACCGCAACCCAGATGCTCGAATCCATGGTGAACTCGCGCCGCCCGACTCGCGCCGAGGCCACCGATGTGGCCAATGCGATCCTGGTCGGCACCGATTGCGTAATGCTCTCGGCCGAATCTGCGATGGGCCGCTTTCCGGTGGAATCGGTGGCGATGCTGGCGGCCATCGCCCAATCCATCGAACCCGAGCGTGACAATCGCGTGGTGGCCGAGACCTTACGCGACTACGACCGGCACCAGACCCCGCGAGCGGTGGATCTGATCGCGCGCAACGTGTTCTACACCGTCGAGCGCAGCCTGCCGCGCCTGGTGATCGTACCCACTCGCAGCGGTGCCACCGCACGCAGCATCGCCCGCCTGCGCTTACCCTGCTGGATCGTCGCCTTTACCCCCCGTCCGGCGAGCGCCCAGGCGCTGCAGTTCTCCTGCGGCGTGCTGCCGGTGGAGGCGCCCGGCGACCGGGCCGACTGGAACGCCTTCGCCCGCCAGTGGCTGTCCGAGCACGGCATCGATGCGGGGCTCGTGTTGCTCACGCAGGGGCCCTCCGAGGAAAACCCGGACGCAAACCATCGACTGGAGTTGATCGAGTTGAAGCGGCCCCAATGATCGGACAAGGGTGGGCCACGGGGTTGGGGTCATTCCACGTGGAACAGGATCATCACCGGCGTATGGAGCGGAACGCGATCGAACACGTCGATCACATCGGCGTTGCGCATGCGCACGCAGCCGTGGGAGGCCGGCGTGCCGATGCGTCCCTCCTCGGGCGTGCCGTGGATATAGATGTAGCGGTTGAAGCTGTCGAGGTCGCCGCCGCGGTTGCTTCCCGGCTCCAGCCCCTCCAGCCAGAGGATCCGGGTGGTCACGTGATCCTGCGCGCTCCTCGCTTCGGACGCGGTCAGGATCGGCGCCAACTCGCCGGTGTCCACGCGTCCGCGAAAGATCGCGCCCAGCGGTGCCTGATCACCGATCTTGCGTGCGACCCGATGCAGCCCGAGGGGGGTTTGCAGACTGCCCTCGCGGTTGCCGGCGCCGCGGGCCGCGGTGGACACCGGGTAGACCGCACTCACCTGCCCATCGGCCCAGAGATACAGCCGCTGCTCGTCGATACGCACGACCACGACCGGCTGGGCCGTCCGGTCGGTGGCCGGATCGGTGGCACGGTCGGCCATCTGATCCGCCGCCTCGCGGGCCGCCGCGATGACCGGCCGGATCCATACCGGATTCAGAACCGGGCTCTGCCGCACCGGTCGATCCCTTTCCATGCCGGCTGCTGATCCTCCCCGGGCTACTTCTTGTTGGCCAGGTCCAGGACCTCGCCGCCCACCGACGGGGGCTTGATGCCGTCCGCACGCAAGGAGGCCAGGTAATCCAGATAGCCGGGCGCCAATCCGGTCACGTATTCACCGGTAAACACCGAGCAATCGAAGCGCTTGATCGAGCGATTCCCGCGCTGCACCGCCGCGACCAGATCGTCCAGATCCTGATAGATCAACCGATCGGCCCCGATCGCGGCACACACCGCGTCTTCGTCCCGGTCATGGGCGATCAGCTCATTGGCCGCGGGCATGTCGATGCCATAGACATTCGGAAAACGCACCGGCGGCGCGGCCGAGGCGAAGTAGACCTTGCGCGCCCCGGCCTCACGCGCCATCAGCACGATTTCGTGCGAGGTCGTCCCGCGCACGATGGAGTCGTCGACCAGCAACACGTTCTTGTCGCGAAACTCGAGGCCGATCGCATTGAGCTTCTGGCGCACCGACTTCCGGCGCAGCGTCTGGCCCGGCATGATGAAGGTGCGGCCGATGTAGCGGTTCTTGATGAAGCCCTCGCGGTACTTGATGCCCAGCTCATGGGCCATCTCCAGTGCCACGGTGCGTCCGGTGTCCGGAATCGGCACGATCACGTCGATGTCGTGATCCGGCCAGACGCGGCGAATCTTCTGCCCGAGGCGCGTGCCCATGCGCATCCGCGCGCGGTGCACGAAGATGTTGTCGATCACCGAATCCGGCCGCGCGAAGTACACGTGCTCGAAAATGCAGGGGCTCAGCGTTGGATTCGGCGCGCAGGAGCGGGTGGCCACGTGGCCGTCGGGGGTGATGAACAGCCCCTCGCCGGGGGCGAGATCCCGTTCCAGCTCGAAGCCGAGCGACTCGAGCGCCGCGCTTTCCGACGCGACGATCCATTCGACGCCGCCCGGGGTTTCGCGTCGTCCGAAGACCAGCGGGCGGATGCCGTGAGGATCCCGGAAGGCCACCAGCCCGCGACCGGCGATCATGCCCACCACCGCATAGGCCCCGGCCGCACGCTCGTGAACGCGGGCAATGGCGTTGAAGACCGCCTCGGCATTGAGCCCATTGTCGAGAAAGCGCAGCAACTCCTGCGCAAAGACATTCAGCAGGATCTCGGAATCGGAGTCGGTGTTGATGTGGCGGCGATCGGTGGCGAAAAGCTCCTGTTTCAACTCCCGCGCGTTGGTCAGGTTGCCGTTGTGGCCCATGGTGATGCCGAACGGCGAATTCACATAGAACGGCTGCGCCTCAGCGGAACTTGCGGTGCCGGCGGTGGGGTAGCGAACGTGTCCGATCCCCATGTTGCCGAGCAGGCCCTGCATGTGCTGAGCCTGGAACACATCCCGCACCAGGCCGTTATCCTTGCGCAGGTGCAGACGCCCCTCGGTATCCGAGGTGACGATGCCAGCCGCATCCTGCCCCCGATGCTGCAAGACCAGCATGGCGTCGTAAAGCACTTGATTCACGGCCGCCGTGCCGACGACACCTACCACTGCGCACATGGCAACTCCACTGAACTGGACGGGATCGGGGCGGGATTCATGCCTCTGCCGGCAGTTCCCGCAGACGTTCCTGAAGCGACTGCGGCAACTGGTCCAGCAACCAGTTCACCAGCCGCTCGAATTCCGGCACGAGCCGGCTCTGTTCCCACCAGCCCTCTTCGGTCAGGGGCGTGAGCCAGGCCAGGAAGACCAGCACGGCCACCAGCAGCACGCCGCGCAACAACCCGAAGATCACGCCAAGCGAGCGGTCGGTGCCGGTCAGGCCGGTGCCGCGCACCAGACGATTGGCCAGGGCGCCAAGAATGCCACCGGCGATCAGGACCAGCACGAAGAGAATGGCGAAGGCGATGCCCATGCGCAGCGTCGTGTCGGTGACCGCATCGGGCAGGTGCACCGCCAGTTCGCTGGCAAAGCGGATACCGACCCAGGCGGCCACGATCCAGGTGGCCAGCGACAGCACCTCGCGCACAAAACCACGATACAGGCTGAGCAGCCCGGAGAGCACGATGAGCGCGATGAAGACCAGATCAAGCCAATTCACATGGATGGACTCTCGTGGAACAAACCAACCGGGACAAACCACCCGGGTCGAACCTCGGGGTCGAACCTCGCAGCCGTAGCAACCGGGATCCAGGCTGCACGACAACGTACCCGGCCAGGGGCATCGAGGTGGAGCCCCCCGGGCCGTCGCCCACACCGGCCGCAGCCCCCGAAAGGGCGGTAGTCTACCGCAGACGAGGGCCGCTGTGCGTACCCGTAACGATCACGGGCCAATCCGCACGCGCCTCAGGGATGGGCGATCACGATGCCCGGAAGGTCCATTCGACGCTGGATTTCATCCCGCAACTGCAAGGCCGCATCGCGCTCGGCACGCGGCCCGACCTTCACGCGCCAGACCGCGCGTCCGTCGGCATTGGCGCGCTCGCTGAAGGCATGGAAACCGGCCTCGCGCAGGCGCTGCATCTGCTCACGCGCATTGGCCTCGCGTCCGAAACTTCCGACCTGCACCGCCCAGCCGACCGTCTCCGAAGCGCTGGACGCGGGGGCGGCAGCCGTCGGCGGTGCCGCATTGGGACGTGCGCTCGCAGGCGAGCGCGGGCTGGCCGGCACCGGAGCGGCTTCCGCAGTGGGGCTCGATCCGTTCGCCCCAGTGCCGTCGGGCATGGCGTTCGCGCCACCGATGACCGCGTCCGGCGCCGAATCGCGGGCCAGGGGTTGGGCCGGGCGCGGCGGCGCCACGAATTCCGGTCGATCGGGAATCGGCTGCTCAACCTCCTGCAGCAGTTCATAGCCGGCCCCATTCAGCAGCCATGGCAGCACCAACACGGCCAAAAAGGTCAGGACGATGGCACCGACCAGGCGATAACGTACAGGCGATTGCATGCGTAGCAGTATACCGGTCCGGGCTCAGGCCTGCGCCAACATCGGCGAGGCCGGCAGCAGCCGCTCCATCGCCAGTTGCACGGTGATGAAGGATCCCCACACCACCACGCGTCCGGTCGGCCCGGCCCGCGCCCGGGCCGTGGCCATGGCCGCCTCGGCGTCGGCCGTCACCAGGACCGGGCGCGTCGTGCCGCCTTGAAGTTCGGCGGCCAGTTCCGTCGCGGCCAAGGCCCGTGCGGACGGCAACGGGACACAGACCCAAACGTCGATGTGCTCCGCCAGAGCCGCGAGCATCGGCCCGCGCTGCTTGTCCGCCATCATGCCCACGATCGCCACGACCGGACCGGCGACCGGATGGGCGTCGAGCCAACGCGCCAACTCGCGTGCCGCCTGCGCATTATGGGCCACGTCGAGCAGCCATTCAGGGGGGCCTGGCAGGCGCTGCAGCCGGCCGGACGGTGTGGCCTCCAACGCGCTGGCCAGTCGCTCGGAGTTGAGCTCGTCGGCCCGTCCGAGCAGGTGGATCAGGGCGAGCGCCGTGGCCAGGTTCTGCACTCGAGCGCCCGCCAGAGCCTCGGCCTGGACTGGATCCAGGGCGAGTTCCAGCGTGCGATCCGCCCAGGACCAGCGCGCCTTGCCGGAGACGATCTCGAGCGCGAAGTCGCGTCCGGCACGAAAGACCGGCGCCTCCAGGGCCTGGGCACACTGCAGCACGCTCTGCGGGGGTGCGGACTCACCCAGCACGACCGGCCGCCGCGTGCGCAGAATCCCGGCCTTCTCCCTCCCGATCTGCTCCCGATCGGTCCCGAGCCAGGATTCGTGATCGAGATCCACGCTGGTGATCGCGGCGACATCGGCATCCCAGAGATTCACCGCATCGAGGCGACCGCCCAGGCCGACCTCGAGCACCTGGAAGTCCACGGCCGCCTCCCGGAACAGCCAGACCGCCGCCAGGGTGCCGAATTCGAAATAACTCAGGGATGTGGTGCCCCGAGCCGCATCGATAGCGGCAAAGGCCCGGCAGAGATCGGTATCGCTGGCCGCCGCGCCGTTCACGCGGATACGCTCGTTGTAGCGTAGCAGGTGCGGCGAGGTGAAAAGCCCCACCCGAAGGCCCATCGCCTGGAGCAGCGCCGCGACCAGGGTGGCCACGGAGCCCTTGCCATTGGTCCCGGCGACGGTGATCGTGGGCGCCACGGGATCGCGCAACTGCAGGCGATCGGCCACCTGCCCGACCCGTTCCAGCCCCAGATCGATGCTCTTCGGGTGCAGGGTCTCCTGCCAGTCCAGCCAGTGCTGTAGCGTTTGGAAGCGCATGTCGGGGCGAGGGTTACCGTTGCCCCTGCCCTCAGGCCGGGCCCTGCCTTTCGGGTGTGACGATCTCGCCTTCGATCGAGGCCGCGCGGGCGTCGGTGGCCGTCTCCGACGCCGGCGGGGGCGCGATGTGATGCGTCAGCATCGCCAGCAGCGAGGCCAACTGACTGCGCATCTCCCCACGATGGATGATCAGATCGATCGCGCCATGATCCACCAGGAACTCCGAGCGCTGGAAGCCCTCCGGCAGCGTCTCGCGCACGGTTTGTTGAATCACGCGGGGGCCGGCGAAACCGATCAGCGCCTTGGGCTCGGCGACATTGATGTCGCCCAGCATCGCCAGACTCGCCGATACGCCGCCCATCGTGGGGTCGGTCATCACCGAAATGAAGGGCACGCGCTCCTCGCGCAAACGCGCGAGCACCGCGCTGGTCTTGGCCATCTGCATCAGTGAAAACAGGGCCTCCTGCATCCGGGCGCCGCCGCTGGCGGAAAAGCAGACCAGCGGAATGCGCTCCTCCAGCGCCCGGGTGGCGCCGCGTACGAAGCGTTCGCCCACCGCCGAACCCATCGAACCGCCCATGAAGAAGAAGTCGAAGGCCGCGGCCACCAGCGGCGCGCCCTCAAGCTCGCCGCGCATCACCAGCAGGGCATCGCGTTCACCGGTCGCCTTCTGTGCGGCGACCAGACGGTCCCGGTATTTCTTGGTGTCGCGGAACTTCAGTACGTCGGAGGCCTCGACATCGGCCCCGATCTCCTCGCGCGGATGTTCATCAAGGAAGATGTCCAGGCGTCGGCGCGCGCCGATGCGCCGGTGGTGGCTGCACTTGGGGCAGACATCGAGGTTACGTTCCAGCTCCGGCCGATACAGCGTGGCGTCGCAGCCCTCGCAGCGTACCCACAGGCCTTCCGGCACCGTGCGCTTGCTGGCGCTGTCGGTGCGGATCCGCGAAGGCATCAGCTTTTCGAACCAACTCATCTGTTCTTCCTGTCGGCGAAGGACGGTCTCGTGACTCGACGCGCGTCACATCGAAGGCTTCAAATCGCGGCGGGCGCCTCGGTCGAACGAGCGGCATCCATCGCGGTGCGCATGTCCCGGACCACCGCCGCCGCGGCGCTGCGAAAGGCTTCGGGTTCGCCCGGGAATTGTTCGGCCAAACGCACGATGGCGCTGCCCACCACCACCGCGTCGGCGACCCGCGCGACCGCCGCCGCGGTCGGGGCGTCGCGGATGCCGAAACCGACCCCGAGCGGCAAATCGGTGCAGGCCCGAATCCCAGACAGCTTGGCACCGATCTCGGCGGGATCCAGGCTCTGCGAGCCGGTCACCCCCTTCAGCGAGACATAATAGATGAAACCGCTCGCCACGGCCGCCACACGCTGCAACCGGGCACTGGAGGTGGTCGGGGCGATCAGGAAGATGCTGTCCATCCCCGCCCGTTGCATCAGCCCGCTGAGTTCATGGCCCTCTTCCGGCGGCAGATCGACGATCAGGGCGCCGTCGACGCCGGCCTTGGCCGCGGCATCGACAAAGGCCTCGGCACCCATGCGTTCGACCGGGTTCAGGTAGCCCATCAGCACCACCGGGGTGTGCGGGTCCTGCAGCCGAAACTCCTGCACCATCGCGAGCACAGCGCGCAGGCTGGTGCCATGAGCCAGGGCGCGCTCGCAGGCCAGCTGGATCACCGGACCGTCGGCCATCGGGTCCGAGAAGGGGACGCCGATCTCCAGCAGATCGGCGCCGGCCGCGACCAGGTCGTGCAACAGGGGTACGGTCACTGCCGGCGCGGGATCGCCGGCAGTGATGTACGGGATCAGCGCCGCGCGACCGGCGGCACGGGTTTCGGCAAAGCGCTTGGCAATTCGACTCACAGCTCGATTCCTTCGAGGCGGGCGATGGTGTTCAGGTCCTTGTCGCCGCGTCCGGACAGATTGATGATCAGGCTCTGATCCGGGCGCATGCCCGGCGCGATCTCCAGCACATGCGCGACCGCGTGGCTGGTTTCCAGCGCCGGGATGATGCCCTCGGTGCGGGTCAGGCGATGAAACGCGCGCAGCGCCGCGTCATCGGTCACCGATACGTACTGGGCACGGCCGATGTCCTTCAACCACGCGTGTTCGGGCCCGACCCCGGGATAATCCAGGCCCGCAGAGATCGAGTGCGTCTCCAGGATCTGGCCGTTCTCGTCCTCCATCAGGTAGGTGCGGTTGCCGTGCAACACGCCGGGGCGCCCGGCACACAGCGGCGCCGAGTGCCGACCGGTGGCGACGCCGTCGCCTCCGGCCTCCACTCCGATCATCGCCACCGATTCGTCGGCCAGGAAGGGATGGAACAGGCCGATCGCATTGGAGCCACCCCCAACGCACGCGACCAGCGCATCCGGCAGCCGCCCGGTCATCTCCAGGTGCTGGATCCGGGCCTCGCGCCCGATCACCGCCTGGAAGTCGCGCACCATCGCCGGGTAGGGGTGCGGTCCGGCGACGGTCCCGATGATGTAGAAGGTGTCGTCGACATGGGTGACCCAGTCGCGCATCGCCTCGTTCAGCGCGTCTTTCAGGGTGCGCGAACCGGACTTGACCGCGACCACCTCGGCGCCGAGCAGGCGCATGCGATACACATTCTGGGACTGCCGCTGGATGTCCTCGGCGCCCATGAAGACCACGCATTCGAGCCCCAGACGGGCGGCCACGGTGGCCGTCGCCACCCCGTGCTGCCCGGCGCCGGTCTCGGCGATGATCCGGGTCTTGCCCAGCTTCTTGGCCAGCAGCGCCTGACCGATGGTGTTGTTCACCTTGTGCGCGCCGGTGTGGTTCAGGTCCTCGCGCTTCAGGTAGATCTGGGCGCCGCCCAACTCCCGCGATAACCGCTCGGCGTGGTAGAGCGGGCTCGGCCGCCCGACGAAATGCGCGAGATCGGCATCGAGTTCGGCCAGGAACTCCGGATCCCGCATGTAGCGTTCGTACACCGCCTGCAGATCGTCCAGCGCCCCCATCAGGGTCTCGGCGACGAAACGCCCGCCGTAGGGTCCGAAATGCCCCCGTGGATCCGGAAAGGCCGGCCAGTCGATTGGCTGCTTCAGTTCAGTCACGTTCCACCTGTCTCACTGCGTGTACGAAGTCCCGAATGAGTTCGGGGTTCTTTTGTCCGGGTGCCGCCTCCACCCCGGAGCTCACATCGACCCCGTAGGGCCGGAGTTCGGCGAGCGCGGCCCCGACGTTGCCCGCATCCAAGCCGCCGGCCAACAACCACGGCCGCGGCAATGGACCCGCAATCGAGGCCCAGTCGAAGCGTTCTCCGGACCCGCCCATCTTGCCGCCACCGTGGCTGTCCAGCAGAAAACCCTGGGCATCCGGATGGGCATCCATCGCCTGTCGCGGGTCGCCCCGCTCACCCATCGCAATGGCCTTCAGATACGGCACCCCGAAGCCGGTGCAAAACGCCGCCGGTTCGCTGCCATGAAATTGCAGCAGATCCAGCCGCACCCGGCCCAGCACCGCCTCGACTGCCTCCGATGACGGATCGACGAACAGCCCCACCGTGGTCACAAAGGGTGGCAGCACCGCCAGAATCTCCGCCGCCCGGTGCCCATCCACCGCACGCCGGCTGGCGGCATGAAACACCAGTCCGATCGCGTCGGCACCGGCCTGCGCCGCCTGCACCGCCAAACCCGGTTCGGTGATTCCACAGATCTTGATTCGGTAGCGCATAGGAATCGGAGAGTACCAGAAAGCACGAACCCATCGGCACCCCAGGCACGGGAACGGGTGGGTCCGCTGCGCTTGGCCCATCCTGCGCTTGGCCTGCGCTCGGTGCGGGTGGAATCAAACGTCGGGGAAGAGGGGCCACACGAGCGGCTGATCGGGGGGTGGGAGGGCGAAGATCGGGTCGTAGTCCACGCCGACCAGGTACAGGCCGCCGGCCGGGGCAGTGATGCCCGAGGCGCGGCGGTCGCGGGCCTTCAACAGGGTCTCGATCCAGTGCACCGGTTGCTTGCCCTGACCGATGGCGATCAGCGCCCCGGCGATATTGCGCACCATGTGATGCAGAAAGGCATTGGCGTGGACGTCGAGCAGGATATAGCGGCCCTGGCGGTGCACCCGGATGGCATGGATCGTTTTCACCGCCGATCGGGCTTGGCAGGCGGCGGCGCGCAGGCTGGTGAAATCGTGCTCACCGCACAGCCCCTGTGCGGCCTCGTGCATGCGATCGGCGTCCAACGGATACCGCCACCAGGCCACCTTGCCCGCCTGGATCGCCGGGCGCAGCGCCTGATTGGCGATCACATAACGATAGCGGCGCGCGTGAGCGGCAAACCGCGCGTGGAAGGCCCTCGGCATCGGCCGTGCCCAGAGCAGGGTCACCGTCTCCGGCAACCGCGCATTGGCGCCCAGCAACCAGTTACGCTCCTGGCGGCGTGCGGTACTGTCGAAGTGGATCACTTGCCCCGTGGCATGCACGCCAGCGTCGGTCCGCCCGGCACAGTGCAGCTCGACCGGGTGTCCGGCGACATAGCCCAGCGCCTGCTCGACGGCCGCCTGCACACTCGGGCCATCCTTCTGCCGCTGCCAGCCGACGAAGGCATTGCCATCGTATTCGACTCCCAGCGCCCAACGCTGCGAGCCCTCGATGATCTCCGGCATCAGCCGCCACCCATCGGAGCGGCGATCAGCAGACCACCGGCCAGCAGCACCGAAACCCACAACAACGCGACCTGCCAGGCCAGATCTGGATCCGATGTCCGGGGGCCACCACCGACCGGCGGCGCCGTCGCCGGGCTCGACCGCCCGGACCCCGGCGGTTCAACGCCCGACAAGGCCTGATCCAAGCCGGCAATCAGAAATTCCCGCCCGGCCTGCAGGTGGCCCCAACGCTGACCCCGGAAGCGGTCCCGAACCGCCCGGTACTCCAATTGCCGTGCCTCGAAGACATCGAGCACCAGAAACAGCCGGTGCGCGAAGACGTCGCCACGCAGACCCAGGGGTCGTAGCCAATCCAGCCATCGGGTGAGGCCGCGGATCTGCGCAGCCCGATCGAAGACGGTCGTCAGCCAGGTGACCCACGCCACCACCAGAATCAATGCGGCGATGCGCACGGCGGCCTCGCCCAGCCCGACCGCCGAGGGCACCACCCGTTCCCAGCCGGTGCCCCCAGCCTCGGGGTGCAGCCATCCGAAAAAGAAGACCAAGGAGAGATAGAACCACTTCAGGCGCCAAGCCAGCGCCAGCCCGCGCCGCCAAGGGTAGCGGCCCCGGACCAGCAACAGCAACAGGACGCCGTATCCGGGCAGGAGCGCGACCGCCTGCGGCGCCATCAGCGTCGTCGACAGCAGAATGATCGCGGCGATGGCGAGACTCGCCAACCGATCGGGCCGCACGCGGCTCGAACCGACCCGAAGCGGTGGCGAAGCGCTCAGCCTTCGGTGCCCTCGATCTGACGTCGAATCTGCTCCACCCGATCCTTCTGCGCGTCGGTGGCCGTGGGCAGGATCTCAGCCAGCAAGGCCAGTGCGCCGTCCTGATCGCCCATTTCGGCAAAGGCCTCGGCCAGGCTGAGCTTCATTCCGTTCTCGGAGTGATCCGAGTCACCAGTGTCACCCTCGGCACCCGCGAAATAGGGATCGGGCGCCGCCGGGCTGGGGTCGGGATCGGATAGCGTCAGCTCGTCGAAGGCCCCCGATGCGTCGGACGGCTCCGGCGCATCCTCCGGGGATGCCGCGGCGGCCGGCTCCTCACGCGCACCCGGTTCGTCGAGATCGAAATGCAGCAGGTCGGGGCCGTCGTTCGCCCGCGGCGCCTTGGCTTCGGAAGCGTCGGTGGCCGTAGCCGGGATGTCGAAGACCTCGAAATCCAACGCATTGCCATCGGAACCCGGCCCATCGGCCGAGGGCGTGTCGGCCTTCCCGGACGCGGGATCCGCAGACGTGGGATTCGAGTTGACCTCGGTCGCGCCCGTCCGGGAACCCGAAGCGCCAGAAGCGGCGCCGACGGCGGCCGGCGTGGATCCCGATGGCGCGGGGCGCTCCGGAGCCGTTGCCACGTCCGGAGCCTGCGTCTTCGCGGGCGGGGTCAGCGCGGCGGGCTCAGCAGGGGCCGCGAACGGTGTCTCGAGGGCGATCACCCGCTCGAGCATCGGATCGTTCGGCTCCATGTCCGCGCGCAGCACGGCAGCAGTGGCCTGCACCGCCGGCCCGTCCGCATTGGCGGCATAGGCCTCGAGCAGACGCAAGCGAACTTCCTTGGCATCGTGCCCGGCCTCAATCGCCTTGATGAGTGCCGCGATCGCCTGATCGTTCATCCCATAGGCCAGGTAGAGATCCACATCGGCAAGCAGGTCGTTATCCGGATGCTCCACCAATTCAGTCGCCGGCGTGGACTCCGCAGATACCGTCTGCGCGGTCGCCCCGGACCCGCCGGCACCCGCGATGGCGCTGGCCCGCAGGGTGCTGGCCACATTTCCGCTACGGGTACCGCCCGGCGTCGGCGCGGCCTTCGGTGCGGTGAGTGCAGGATCGGAGGCCGCCCGCCGGGCGTCCACAGGCGCTGGTGGTCCGCCCGTCGGGGCCACGGCGGCAACGGGCCTGCGTGGGGACCGGAATACGGCCAGGAGCAGCAGCAGGAAAAGCACCATCAGTCCGGCGACCAGGCTCAACACCAGGCGATCGGCGACGATCCGCTCGTGCAGGGGCATCGTCTCGCCCCGGAGCAACCCGGAGTCTGCCTGCTGCTCGCGCATGCGCCGCTCCAACTGCGCGAGTTCCGTGCTCACCACGCTGAGTAGGCGATCCCTTTCCAGTAGGTCCGCGCGCAGCGAGGTCATTTCCTCGCGCAATTCATTCATCGCGACCTGCTGGGAAAGGAGCGCTTCTTCAATGATCTGGGTACTGCGGGAGGCTTCAGGATCCTGCGTGGCCTCACCCAGGATCGCCAGGTGATCGATTCCGGCCGATTCGGTATCGAGCGCCGCCGGGTCCTCGAGCGGGAGCGGGGTATCGGTCATCGAAGAATCAGCGCTGGCCGGAATCGACTCGGCGGCCGCGAGGGACTCGGGCGCCGCGTCTGCGGGGACGGATTCGTCCGTGACCATCGCGGGCTCAGGCACCGCGTCAGCCGGGGCTGGTTCGTCGGCGGCCACCGCGACAGCGGACTCATCGGTCGCAGCCGCGGCTGCGGCGGGCTGCGGTACGGGGGCCTCGGCCCGGGCCGCTGGGGTGGGGGGCTGCGATGCGTCACGCCATTCGACAACTTGGCGCTGCACGGCCTCGCGCGCCTGCTGCGCGCCCTGTCGCGCGACTTGATCCTGGGCGGGAATCGTCAACTCCACGTCCGCACGCAGGCGATTGACGTTGCCGCCGGTGAAGGCCTGCGGATTGGCCTCCAGAAAGGCGAGCAAGGCCTGCTGGTCGGTGACGCCCACATAGCCCTGCTGACGCACGATGTTCAGCAGGGTATCGCCGCGCCGCACCTGATAGGTGAGTGCCCGCTCGCCGGCGGGCGCTGCCGCCGCGGGGCTGCGGGTGACGGCCGTGTCCGACCGCCGGGGGTCCGGACGGACGGCGTCCGGACGTCGGGCGGTGGGTTCCGGAGGGCTGCGGGCGGGGGGCACCGTCTGCGCCGGGGCGAAGCTCACCGGCGGATCGAGCAGCAGCACGTATTCCCGGAGTACGCGCCCGGAACTCCAGCGTGCCTCCAGCAAAATGCCCACATAGGGATCCCGAACCGGCCGTTGCGTGGTCAGCAAGATCTGGCGGTTGCTGCCGCTGCCCTGCAACCGGATTTCCAGATCGGCCGGAACGGCACCCCGCACCAGACCGGCGCGGCGGTAGGCCTCCTCGCTGGCGAGGCGAAACTCCAGGGTGTCGTCGGCCAGGGCCGTCCCCTGTGCCGGGATCTGCGCTTGCAGCGGTTGATTCAAAAAGGACCGGACATCGATCCCGCCCAGGCTTACGTTGGCCGCGATGGGTAACGCCAACAAACCCAGGCCCAGGCCGAGGATGAGACCAACAATCACTCTATGCACACGAAACTCTCCCCTACCGATATCGGCACACCAAGCCGGATTCGGGCGTCTTGCTGCGCCCGATGCCCCCGGAACGGCTCCAGATTATCAGAGACACCGGATTCAGTGGGAGTGAATTACAGATAATCGCGGATCAACACCTCGGCGATCTGCACGGTATTGAGTGCCGCCCCTTTGCGCAGGTTGTCGGAAACGATCCACAGGTCCAGACCACGCGGGTGCGAAATGTCCTCCCGAATCCGGCCGACGAACACCCCGTCCTGACCGCTGCTCTCGGTCACTGCGGTCGGGTAGCCCCCCGGTCCGGGCACATCCATCACGATCACCCCGGGCGCCTGGGCCAGCAGTTCGCGGGCTGCATCGGCGGTGATCTTGTCCCGGGTCTCCAGATGCACCGCCTCGGAATGCCCGTAGAAGACCGGGACGCGCACCGTCGTCGGATTTACCATGATCGAATCGTCGCCCAGGATCTTGCGGGTCTCCCAGACCATCTTCATCTCTTCCTTGGTATAGCCGTTGTCCATGAAGGCGTCGATGTGCGGCAACACATTGAAGGCGATCTGCTTTGGATAGACCGTGCATTCCACCGGTCGGCCATTCAACAAGGCGGAGGTCTGCTGGGCCAGTTCCTCGATCGCCTCCTTACCGGTGCCCGAGACCGCCTGATAGGTGGCGACGTTGATGCGCTGGATCCCGACGGCATCGTAGATCGGCTTCAGCGCCACCAGCATCTGGATGGTGGAGCAATTGGGGTTGGCGATGATGCCCCGCTGGGTGTGCTGCGCGATCGCTTCCGGATTGACCTCCGGAATCACCAGCGGGATGTCGTCGTCGTAGCGAAACTGCGAGGTGTTGTCGACCACCACGCAGCCCGCGGCCGCGGCCTTGGGCGCGTATTCGGCCGACACCGAGGCACCCGGGGAGAACAGGGCGATCTGCACTTGGCTGAAATCGAACGTGGCCAGGTCCTCGACCACCAATTCGCGCCGACCGAATTCCACCGTCTTGCCCGCCGAACGCTCACTGGCGAGCGCGTACACCTTTCCCACCGGGAACTTGCGCTGCGCCAGGATCGCCAGCATCGTCTCACCGACGGCTCCAGTGGCACCAACGACCGCCACATCATATTGCTTGTCTGTCATGCCGTTACCGCCTCTTTTGAACCGTTAGATTGAATTTCGATACCGCCCGCGTCGGATGTCGGTGCACGCCAGACCCGGCCGACCTTCGATGCCCGCTCCGGCCCCGCGATCGCGCTCCGGCGCCGCGGTGCAGCCCGGTTATTTGGCCGTCAGCGCCGCAACCAGGGCCGTGCCCATGGTCGCCGTACCCACCGCCGTGCACCCCTCGGAATGGATGTCGGCGGTGCGCAGCCCCTGATCCAGCACCCGGGCCACGGCGGCCTCGATCCGGCGGGCCCCCGATTCCGCCCCAAGGCTGTGGCGCAACAGCATCGCCAGCGACAGCACGGTGGCGATCGGATTGGCCTGGTCTTGCCCGGCGATATCCGGGGCCGAACCGTGGATCGGTTCATACAACCCGGCGCCGCTGGCGTTCAGCGACGCCGAGGGCAGCATGCCAATGGAACCGGTCAGCATCGCCGCCGTATCGGACAGGATATCGCCAAAAAGGTTGCCGGTAACCATCACGTCGAACTGCTTGGGTGCGCGCACCAGTTGCATCGCGGCATTGTCCACGTACAAATGCGAGAGCTCGACGTCCGGATAGTCCCGAGCGACTTGGATCACCACCTCGCGCCAGAGCTCGGAGACCTCGAGCACATTGGCCTTGTCCACCGAACACAGGCGACGGTTGCGCTTCATCGCGGCCTCGAAGCCGACCCGGGCGATGCGCTCGATCTCCGACTCGCTGTACACGGCGGTGTTGAAGCCCACCCGCTCGCCACCGCGCATCTCGATCCCGCGCGGCTGGCCGAAGTAGATGTCGCCGGTGAGTTCACGCACGATCAGCAGATCCAGCCCAGCCACCACCTCCGGTCTCAGGGTCGAGGCCGCCGCCAGCTGCGGATACAGGATTGCCGGGCGCAGGTTCGCGAACAGGCCCAGATCCGCTCGAATGCCGAGCAATCCGCGCTCGGGGCGCAATTCGCGCTCCAGCCCCTCGTACTGCGGGCCGCCGACAGCGCCGAGCAGGATCGCATCGGCCGCCCGCGCCAGGCTGCGGGTCGCCTCCGGATAGGGTTCGCCCAGGCTATCGACGGCCGCGCCTCCGATCAGCCCCTCGTCGATCTCCAGCTCCAGCCCTTCCAGCTCCGCCACCCGATACAGGACTTTGCGCGCCTCGTTGACGATCTCCGGGCCAATCCCGTCGCCGGGCAATACCAGAATCTTGTGCACTCGCCTGCTCTCCTCGATTGACAATGTTCCATGCGCCGGCGCCTCGCCGGCCGGTGTGGATCCGATCAGGTCTCGCCCAGCAACCAGGGTGCCTCGATCCGGCGCCGCGCTTCATAGGCGCGAATCGCCTCGGCATGTTGCAGTGTGAGCGCGATATCGTCCACACCCTCGAGCAGCCGCTGGCGGCGATTCGCGTCCACCGTGAAGGCGAACGCCGGTCCCTCGGGGACCCGAACCACGTTCTCCTGCAGATCCACCTCGAGCTGCAGACCGGGCTCGCGGCTCACCCTTTGGAAGAGGTCCTCGACCTCCTCTTCTTTTAAAACAACCGGTAATAACCCATTCTTGAAGCTGTTATTAAAGAATATATCGGCATAGGACGGGGCGATGACCGCGCGAAATCCGAAGTCGGTCAGCGCCCAGACGGCGTGCTCCCGCGAGGAGCCGCAGCCGAAGTTCTTGCGCGCGAGTAGGATGGTCGCCCGATCGAAGGGCGGCTGATTCAGCACGAACTCGGGATTCTTTCGGCGTCCGCTGGAATCGGCATCGGGCTCGCCCGGATCCAGGTAGCGCCAGTCATCGAAGGCGTTGGGACCAAAGCCCGTGCGCTTCACCGACTTCAGGTATTGCTTCGGGATGATCGCGTCGGTGTCCACGTTCGAACGGTCGAGCGGCGCGGCGATGCCGCGATGGGTGATGAATGCCTGCACGGTTCAATCCTCCAGCTGTGCGGGTGCGATGAAGTGTCCAGCCACGGCCGCCGCCGCGGCCAACGCCGGGCTCACCAAATGGGTGCGCCCACCCTGTCCCTGGCGCCCCTCGAAGTTGCGGTTCGAGGTCGAGGCGCAGCGCTCGCCGGGTTCCAGGCGGTCGGCGTTCATCGCCAGGCACATCGAACACCCCGGCTCGCGCCATTCGAAACCGGCATCCAGGAACACCCGGTCCAGGCCCTCGGCCTCCGCCTGCTGCTTCACCAGCCCCGAGCCCGGCACGACCATCGCCAGCTGGATGCTGACCGCCTTGTGCCGACCGCGCACCACCTCGGCGGCAGCACGCAGGTCCTCGATCCGAGAATTGGTGCAGGACCCGATGAAGACCTTGTGCGGACGGATGTCGCGAATCGCCATCCCCGCCTCCAGGCCCATGTACTGCAGCGCCCGGCGCATGCCCTCGGCCCGGACCGGATCCGCTTCCTGCTCCGGATCCGGCACCCGGCCGGAAACACCCACCACCATCTCTGGAGAAGTGCCCCAGCTCACCTGCGGCTCGATCGCCGTGGCATCGATTTCCACGACCGCGTCGAAGACCGCGTCCACGTCGCTGACCAGCTCCCGCCAGGTCGTGGCGGCACGCTCGAACAGTGCGCCGGTCGGCGCCTGCGGGCGGCCGCGCACGTAGTCGATGGTCTTCTCGTCGACGCCGACCATGCCGGCGCGGGCCCCGGCCTCGATCGCCATGTTGCAGACGGTCATGCGTCCCTCGATCGACAGGCCGCGAATCGCGGAGCCGCCGAATTCGATCGCATACCCGTTGCCGCCCGCGGTGCCGATTCGGCCGATGATCGCCAGCACCACGTCCTTCGCAGTCACACCCGGGCGCAGATCGCCTTCCACGCGCACCAGCATGCTGCGCGACTTCCTCTGCCACAGGCACTGGGTCGCGAGCACATGCTCGACCTCTGAGGTGCCGATCCCGAAGGCGAGCGCGCCGAGCGCACCGTGCGTGGAGGTGTGGGAATCTCCGCACACCACCGTGGAACCGGGCAAGGTCGCGCCCTGTTCCGGCCCGATCACGTGCACGATGCCCTGGCGCCGGTCGCCCATCGGGAAATAATTCAGGCCGTAGGCGGCGACGTTGCTCGCCAGGGCCTCGACTTGCTGGCGCGAGACCGCATCGGTGATGCCTGCAGCGCGATTGACGGTGGGCACGTTGTGATCCGGCACCGCCAGCACCGAAGCGCTTCGCCAGGGCTGGCGGCCCGCCAGGCGCAGCCCCTCGAAGGCCTGCGGCGAGGTCACCTCGTGCACCAGATGCCGATCGATGTACAGCAGGGCGGTCCCATCGACCTCCTCGCGCACCCGATGGCTCTGCCACAATTTGTCGTACAAGGTCTGCGCGGTCATGGTTCCTCCTGCGAAACGAATTCCGGCGGTCCGCAGCGCCGGACCGAAATCGGCATTCGCGCCCGAATGCGGCGTCGAACGGCCAGCGGGTATTCTTCTCCCCCTTAGGCATAACAGCAAGGCCCTGCACCGCCTGCCGACGGCGCTCAGCGCCTGCCGCAGGCGTTACCCGGCGATCGAACTGGAATTAGTGTTCCTCGATTCGGAGGCCGGCATCGAGGCCGTCGCGCGACGCACGGTGGATGTGGCGCTGGCCACCCTGCCCGATCCGCTCCCGCAGGGCTTGCAGGCCGCGGTGCTCTGGCGCGATCGACTCGATTCTCGACCGAGTCCTCGCCCTATCCATAGCCCTGCACGCCGGCACGAGCCTGCACGCCGACACGGGCCAGCGCGGTCAGCACCGCCTGCACCGCCGCGCCCGCGCTGTCCTCGGCGATCGCGACCCCGGCCACGCGTTCGCCGTTCACGGTCATCGCGACGGCCGCCAGGGCCTGGGCGCCGGTGCTGTGTTCGAGCGCATGCTCGTCGAACTCGACCACCTCCAGCACCAGCCCGTAGCACCGCTCCAGCGCCGCGACCAGGGCCGAGACGACGCCATCGCCGCGTGCCGTCAACCGTTGCACCACGCCCGCCTGCGCCAGCTGCACCTCGATCTCGACCGGCCCACCCGGTGGCCGCGAACCCGGATCAGGCGCAACCGGGCAATGCCCGCCCGGACGGTGCAGACGATACCCGGTCAGTTGCCAATCGGGCGGCGTCGCCAGGTAGAAGCGATCGAACAAGGCGCGCAGGGCGCGCGAATTCACCTCGGCTCCGGTCGCCTCGGCTTCAGCCTGGACGTCCCGGGCAAAGTCCACCGCCAGCCAGCGCGGCAGGCGGATCCCATGATCGCGTTCCAGCACATGGGCGACACCGCCCTTGCCGGACTGGCTGTTGATGCGCACCACCGCCTCGTACCGGCGGCCGAGGTCGCGCGGATCGATCGGCAGATACGGCACCGCCCAGGCGCCGCCCTCGCGCTCCCAATGGGCCAGACCCTTGCCGATCGCATCCTGATGGCTGCCGGAGAAGGCGGTGTAGACCAGTTCACCGGCCCAGGGATGGCGCGGGTGGACCGTCAGCGCGGTACAGTCCTCGTAGACCGCCTCGATCGCGGCCAGATCGCTCAGATCCAGGTGGGGGTCGATGCCCTGGGAATACAGGTTCATCGCCACGGTGATCAGGTCCATGTTGCCGGTGCGCTCGCCGTTGCCGAACAGCGTCCCCTCCAGGCGGTCGGCGCCGGCGAGCAGGCCGAGTTCGGCCGCGGCAACCCCGGTCCCGCGGTCGTTGTGGGTGTGCAGCGACACGATGAAGTGTTCGCGCGACGCCACCCGGTCGCAGAAGCCCTCGACCTGGTCGGCAAACGCGTTGGGGGTGCTGAGCTCCACCGTCGCCGGCAGGTTGATGATCACACGCTGCCCGAGATCCGGGCGCCAGATGGCGTTCACCGCATCGACCACCGCCACTGCATAGTCGGGCTCGGTCGCCGAATAGCTTTCCGGGGAATACTGGAAGGTCCACTCGGTGTCCGGGTAGGCCAGCGCGCCGTCGCGCACCCAGCGCGCGCCGTTTTCGGCAATTGCCTGCACACCGGCGCGATCCAGGCCGAAGACCTGTTCCCGCTGCACCCGGCTGGTCGAGTTGTACACATGCACGATGGCGCGGCGCACCCCCGCCAGCGCCTCGAAGCTGCGCGCGATCAACTCGGCACGCGCCGGGGTCAGCACCTGGATGGTCACCGACTCGGGAATCCGGTCCTCGTCGATCAGGCGGCGGGTGAAGTCGAAGTCCGCCTGCGACGCCGAGGGAAAGCCCACCTCGATCTCGGTCAGGCCGATGCGCACCAGCAGATCGAAAAACCGGAGCTTCTGCTCGACCGACATCGGCCGCTCCAGCGCCTGGTTGCCGTCGCGCAGATCGACGCTGGCAAAACGCGGCGCGGCGGTAATCCGCCGGTCCGGCCAGCGGCGGTCCGGCTTTGGCAACGCCACGGGCGGTGCGTACTTGCGGTGATCGAAGCCGTGTTGGGTCATCAATGGGTCCTCGTGCTGGGCGGGCCGCGGCCTGCGTGCGGCGCGGTGGGTTCCAAGCACCATGATATGCGAACCGCTGCGCAATGAATCGTCTATTATTCCTCTATTAAGCGCCGATGCGATAGATCATTGCGCCAAATGCACCATAACTGGAATTATCCACCCCGCTCATGAAATCACCCCCACCGCACCGCCTCGACCGCACCGATCGCCGCATCCTCGAGGTGCTGCAGCAGGATGCCGGCCTGTCCAATCAGGCCCTGGCCGAGCGCGTCGATCTCAGCCCCTCACCCTGCCTGCGCCGCGTCCGGGCGCTGGAGGAGGCGGGCATCATCCTGGCCCGGGTGGCGCTGCTGGACCGCAAGCGCCTGGGCCTGGAATTGACCGCGCTGATCCAGATCGGCATGGATCGCCACACGCCGGAGCGCTTCGCCGCCTTCGAAGCCGCGGTCGCGGCGTATCCCGAGGTGCAGCACTGCTTCCTGATCACCGGCCAGGCCGCCGATTATCTGCTGCAGGTGGTGGTCCCGGACATGGATGCCTATCAGGACTTCCTGCTGCGCCGGATCACCCGCCTGGACGGTGTCAGCAGCGTGCATTCGAGCTTCGTGCTGCGCCGGGTCATCGACCGCACCGCCCTCCCCCTGGCCTACAGCGAACGCTGACCCCGGCCACTCCAGCCCCGTGGGCTGTGCCCGTGCCCTGCGGGGTGCGCCCCACACGGCTTCTCCACGTCGGGTGCAAAACCAAGGGCGCGCTGCTCGCGGTCGGGGTTTCGTGAAGGCGTGTGCCCGAGCCCTGCGGGGTGCGCCCGGTCCGGACACGCTCAAGTCGTCCATGAGCGCTCGGAGATGGCCATCCATGGCCATCTACGGTCCGGACCGGG
>Ga0207421_10000777_pt1 | contig 41283 bp, 34 predicted proteins | sample SodLakKL_010_SED_4_FD_187542 | JGI IMG/M metagenome (GOLD analysis project Ga0207421, IMG submission 187542) | Alkaline sediment microbial communities from Lake Tanatar, Kulunda Steppe, Russia - 8KL_010_SED (SPAdes) (version 2) | ecosystem: Environmental > Aquatic > Non-marine Saline and...
CCCGCCGATCCTGCGCGACCTGCGCGTGGAAGACGACCTGGAGCAGGACGTCGCCGAGCTCCTCGACCAGATCAACGTCCTGTTCCCGCTCGATCGCGTCGACCAGTTCGTAGGTCTCCTCGAGCAGGTAGCGAACCAGCGTGGTGTGGTCCTGCTCCAGATCCCACGGACAGCCCGTCTGTGGGTCGCGGAGTTGGCGCATCACCTCGACCAGACCCAGCAGTTCGGTTCCGGCGGGGATGGGGGCGAGGAAGACCAGTTCGATCTCGACGTCCGGTTCGGCGCTCATACCGGCGAGCGCTTTCGCCAACCCGTCGTCATCGGGGCCGAGGAGGAACACCGGGACCCCGTCGCCGAGGGCCCGCTCCACCAGCGCCTTGGCCAGCCGACGATCGTCCGCGGAACCAGGGCGGGTCAGATCGAGGTCTCCCCGTTCCAGCGAAGCGGGCTCGACGGTGACCAGGTCCAGTCCGGCCGCGTACAGGTAGGGCACGCTGGGATGCTTCTCACGATCGCGGACGAGGATCTCATCTGCGAGCGCCAGTGCGTCCCACGCCTGGAACGGCAACAGCCCGGGCAGGGCCGCCGAGGTCTCGACCAGGACGATCCGACGCTGGGGCTCCGGCATCAGTTACTGATCGCCGGAGCCGGCCGGAGCCTCGTCGACGACCTCACCAAGGTCGCTGTCCCAGGCACCGAACGCCGGATCGACCTCGACATCGGCCTCACCGAACGAGCTCTGGAGCAACTCCGACAGTTGCGCGTCGAGTGCCTGCGCCTGGATTCCCGGGTCCTGATCCTCGCCCGACAGGACCGCTTCGTCGGTCACCTCGATGATGTGGAACCCGAACTGCGTCTCCACGGGGCCGACGACGACGTCGAGTTCGGACTCCCAGACGGCCTCCTCGAACTCCTCGACGTACGAACCGCGTGGCGCCGGTCCGAGGTCGCCACCCTGGGCACCGCTGCCGGGATCCTGGGAACGCTCCTCGGCGAGTTCGGCGAAGTCCGCCCCATCGTCGAGCAGTTCGATGATCTCCTGGGCCTCGTCCGCGTCATCGACCAGGATGTGCCGTGCCGTGCGGACCTCGGTGTCGGGCAGGTCCGCCTGCAGGCTCTCGCGGATGGCCTCGACCCGCTGCTGCGCGGGCAGCAACACGTCGCGATAGACCTCCAGGGTGAGCTGGGACTGCGCCAGCACCTCAGTGAACTCGTCCTCGCCGCCGAGTTCGGCGGTGTCGGCCTCGATCTGCTCCTCGATGGCCTGGTCATCGATCTCGATGCCGCGTTCGTCGGCCACCTCGCGGATGATCTCGGCCTGGATGAACAGGCTGAGCAGTTGCCGCTGGAGCGGCTCGACCACCGCGGTCCGTACCTCCGAGTCCGCGCCGTCGATGCTGCCGGTCCGGTCGGTGATGTCGGTGACCGCATCCTCGAGTTGGGACCGTGGGATCTGCGTGCCGTCCACCGTCGCGGCGGCGGACGCTGGGACGTCGGAACCACATCCGACGAGGATGAGCACGAGGATGGACAGGGCCGCGACCGCGCGGCGGGGTGTGCGCACAAGGGCTCCGAGGCGTCAAGGGAGCGGAGGAAGTCGTCACCCGGACCGGGTCTGCGACGGTAGGAGTCTAGCCGGCGGGCGTCGCCGCTCGATCCCGCGCACCACGAGATCCGCCAGCGCGTGATGTCGCACCATTCCGAGAACGTGCCCTACCCTGGGGGCATGGCTACCGACACCCACGCAACCGACACCCACGCAACCGACATCCACGCGACCGTCGACGAGCAGCTGCGTCGTACGCGCCAGCGCTACACGCTGGGGCGGCGTCAACTCGTGGAGCTCCTCCAGGCTGCCGAGCGGCCGGTCACGATCCCGGAGCTGATGGACCGGGGCGCGACCCAGTCGCAGAGTTCGCTGTACCGCAACCTCGCCATCCTCGAACAGTGCGGCGCGGTGCACCGCCTGGCATCCACCGACGACGTCGCCCGGTACGAACTGACCGAGGAACTCTCAGAACACCACCACCACCTGGTGTGCACCGCCTGCGGCCGCCTGGACGACGTGGTGCTCCCGCCGACGATCGAGAAGGCGCTGGCCAGTGCCGCGGACGAGGCCCTCGCCCAGCAGAACTTCATCGTCGATTCGCACCGGTTCGAACTCGTCGGCACGTGCGAGATCTGCGCCTGACCCACCGTCATTCCCGGTGGGCGCTGCCTCAACCCGCCGCTGCTTCAACCCGCGGTGAGCAGTGAGCGGCCGCGGCGGTAGCGCTGCGCGCCCGACCGGGCCTCCTTGATCGCGAGGATCAGGAAGAAGGCCACCACGGTGAGGCCGGCGATGGTCGGAGCCGTCGCCGTCCCTGCGTGGAAACTGACCAGCAGCCCGATGAAGACGCCGAGTGCGCCGATCACCATCGACACGCCCATCATGATCGGGACCCGGCGCGAGACCAGGGCTGCGGTGGCAGGCGGCGCCACGATGAAGGCGAAAACCAGCAACGTTCCGACGGTCCGGAACGAGGTGACCACCACCAGCGCGACCAGGCCGAGCATCGCCAGGTGCGCCAGCTGCGGGTGGAGTCCGAGGACCTGCGCCTTGTCGCGACTGAAGGACAACGCCAGGAAAGGTCGGTAGAACACGATCGTGAGGATGATCGTCACGGCGGCGGCGATCGCCGTGGTGCGAAGGTCAGACCGCGTGACCCCGATCGGGTCGCCGAACAGGATCGTCGTCAGGTCCCCGGCGTAAGCCCCGCGTTTGGAGATGATGGCGACACCAGCCGCCAACATCCCGACGAACAACAGGCCGATCGCGGTGTCCTCGCCGAGCCGGCTGCGCGCGCTGGCCAGCGAGACCCCGGCGATCATGACCGCAGCGCTGAGCGCACCACCGAGCATCAACGACCCGCCGAGGATGAACGCGATCGCGATGCCCGGGAGGACCCCATGGGCGAGCGCATCGCCCATGAAGGCCATCCCACGCATCACGACCCAGGTCCCGATGAGCGAGCTGGCCACCACCGTCAGCAGCCCCGCCATGAGCGCGTTGCGCATGAACATGAAGGCGAACGGTTCGGTGACCAGCTCGATCAGGGTCGAGATCAACTGAGTGCGTCAGCGATCAGCGTCGACGTGGTCCGCAGCAGGCCCGGGTAGGTCTCGGCGCCACTGCCGTCCTCGCCGAGGGCATCGGTGTAGATCCGGACGACCTCGACCTCGAGGTCGCTGCGACCGATCACCTCGCTGGCCAACTGGTCCGCAAGCGTCGTGGAATCGGTGTTCTCCGCGAAGACCGCGGTCACGCCGGCGTCCTCGACCGTCTCGATCAGCGCCGCGAAGCCGGCTGCGTCAGCCTCAGCCTGCGTGGATGAACCCGGGATCACCGTTGCCAACACCTCGAACTCGTAGCGGGCGGCAAGGTAGCCCAGGGCGTCGTGGTTGGTGACGAGCTGTCGGTTCCCAGCCGGCACGGCGGACAGGATCTCCGCGATCTCCTCGTCGAGTTCCATCAGTTCCGCGGCGTAGTCCTCTCCGCGACTCTCCCACTCGGTGGCGTCGAGGCGGGTGTCGACATCAGCGAGTTCAGCTGCGAGCATCTGGACACCCTCGGCCATCCGGACCGGGTCGAACCAGACGTGCGGGTCCTCGGGACCGTGGTCATGGTCATCGTGGTCGTCGTGCCCGTGGTCATCGTCGTCGTGCCCATGACCATCATCGTCGTGCCCGTGGTCATCGTCATCATGCCCATGACCATCATCGTCATGCCCATGACCATCATCGTCGTGCCCATGACCATCGTCATCATGCCCATGACCATCGTCGTCATGCCCATGATCGTCGTCGTCGTACCCATGGTCATCGTCACCATGGCTGTGCGGACCGTCCCAGTCGAAGTCGATCGGGTCGAGTTTGTCGGCGAGGGTGAAGACCCGGACGCCTTCTTCTTCCGCGGCGTCGAGTGCCGAGACGAGGTTCTCCTCGAGGTCGAGCCCATTGGCGACCACCAGGTCCGCTTCACGCATCATGGCAGCGTCGGACGCCGATGGCTGGAACCCGTGGGGGTCCGCACCCGGAGGCATGATCACATCCACACGGCCGTCGTCACCGACGAGCGTTGCGACGATGTCGCCCAGGATGCTGGTCGTGACGACCACATGGGGTCCGTCACCCTCCGGCTCGGCTTCCTCGACCTCGTCGGCTTCCTCGACCTCGTCGGTCTCCTCGGCCGCCTCTTCTGGTTCGATCTCAGCTTCACCGCAGGCGGCAAGGGCGAAACCGAGGACCGCGATGAGCGCGACGGCGCGCATCGGCAGGGACGTGGTGGCATGCTTCTGTCTGAACAAGGACATCGGTGAACTCTTCGATCGTGGATGAACGGGTGGCGACTCGTTGTCTTCTTCAGCAGCCGTCGGTCTCTCACATCAGCCGCTACTGTCCTGCACTCCGCACCGGGGAGAGTAATGGGAACCGTTCCTGAACCGCCAACCAGAACGCCACGTAGCGCGCGCCAGGCGCCCGAGGGCGCGCCGAGGGAGCGGGACGTTGCCGTGCACATCGACCACCTCGACGTCTCCTACGGGCCCATCGAGGCCGTGCGGGACGCGACCGTGGACATCCGGACGGGCAGTGTCGTGGCCATCATCGGCCCGAACGGCTCAGGGAAGTCCACCCTGCTGTCGACGATCTCTGGGCTGGTGAGCCCGACGAAGGGTCGGGTCCTGGTGCACGGCCGACCACCGAAGCAGGGACGCCAGCGCGTTGCCCACGTCCTGCAGTCGACGGTCGCGAACGAGGCCCTGCCGCTCACCGTGATCGAGACCGTCCGCATGGGAACCTACGCACACACGGGACTCCACCGGCGGCTGTCCCGGCAGGACCGTCGGGCGATCGATGATGCGGTCGAACGGATGCAACTCGGTGATCTCACCAACCGCCAACTGCACGAACTCTCCGGCGGACAGCGTCAACGGACCTACGTGGCGCAGGGCCTGGCCCAGCAGGCGGATGTGTTGCTCCTCGACGAACCGATCACGGGGCTGGACCTGATCACGCAGGAGACGATCACCTCGGTGATGACCTCCGAGCGCGACCGGGGGACCGCGGTGGCGCTGACGACGCACGATGTCGGGACGGCTCGGCTGGCCGACCAGGTCATCCTGATCGCCACGGAGATCGTGGCGGCGGGTCCACCAGGGGAGGTCCTGACCGCCGAGAACCTCGCGGTCGCCTACGGCGGACATCTCCACGTGCTCGACGACGGCAGCGTCGTGCTCGATGACCCCCATCAGCACCGCTTGTCCTGACGCCTGATCCTCGTTCGGCGGATACCGCACGTAGACTGCCGCATCCCATGCGAGGACCCCAGGTGTCGATCACGGAAGCCGACCCGGCCGCACTCGAGCGCACGACGGAGATGTTCCGTGCGCTGTCGAACCCGACGCGGGTCGCGATCGTCCGCGAACTCGCCGGCGGGGAGCGCGCCGTCCACGAACTCGTGGACGCGCTGGAGCTTGCCCAGCCGCGCGTCTCCGAGCATCTGGCCACCCTGCGAGCCGCCCGCCTCGTGGAGCGCCACCGCAAGGGCCGTTCCGTGAGCTACTTCCTCGTCGACAACCACGTCGCCCATATCGTCGAGGATGCCATCGTCCACGCCAGCGAGGTCGACTGACGCGTGTAGCGAGGCGGCCTCAGACAGGCCGGCCGGCTACACGGCTCCGCGGCAGGCAGCCACAGACGGGCGTCGATCGCCGGGCGGATGGATCAGCCACAACTATCTTTACATCGCGATGTATCGATGTTACGCTTTGCAGAGCAACAAGCCCCCTTCCATCGGATCGCTGATGAGTTCGACCTGCACCGTCCACGACGACCACACCCACGTCCACGGGCCCGACTGCGGTCACCCGGCGGTGGAGCACGATGGCCACGTCGACTACCTGCATGATGGTCACGCCCACCACCAGCACGACGACCACGTCGACGAGCACGACCTGGCTGGTGTCCATGCCGTTGCCACGCCGCACGATCATGCGCACGGTCCCGACTGCGGTCACGACACACTGCAGCACGACGACCACGTCGACTACATCCACGACGGTCACCGCCACGCCGAACACGGCGACCACTACGACGAGCACTGAGCACACCGCAGCACCGAGCGACCCGTTGAGCCCGCCCCCGTGGCGGGCTCAACGCATGTTGCGGGGCATCGCAGGTGGCAGACGGGTGCGCCGGGGATGCTCCTCGCGTCCGAGGGCAACCCAGTATTGAGAACTGTTCCTAGAACGGTTACGCTCTCTAGCCACCGATCAGGATCAGTGCTCCGTGCCATCATCAGCAGCCATCCACGATGTCGTGATCATCGGCGCAGGACCTGCCGGACTCGGCGTCGCGTCGACGCTCCGGCGTCTCGGCGTCGCAGCAACCGTCGTCGACCGCCACGGCGTCGGCGCCTCGTTCCTGCGGTGGCCGCCCGACATGCGGCTCATCACCCCGTCGTTCACTGGGAACCAGTTCGGGCTGGTCGATCTCAACGCCATCACACCCGATACCTCGCCCGCCCTGTCGCTGACCGAAGAACACCCCACCGGTGCGCAGTACGCGGCCTACCTCGACATGGTCGCCCGCCTGGACGAGATCGAGGTGCGCACGGGCATCGAGGTCACCGACGTCGTGCCACGTGACGACGGCCACCTCACCGTCGAGGTGGCCGACGGTGGCGACTTGATCGCCCGCAACGTGGTGTGGGCCGCCGGGGAAGCGCAGTACCCGCGACACACCGGTTTCCCGGGGGCCGGACACGGCATCCCGACGGTGAACATCACCTCCTGGGGCGAGCATCCGGGCGACGACGCCGTGATCATCGGCGGGTACGAGTCCGGGATCGATGCGGCCGCCAACCTGATCGCCCGGGGGAAGCGCGTCACCGTCATCGACCCGGACGCACCCTGGGACGTCATCGACGCCGACCCGTCACGCATCCTGTCGCCGTACACGCAGGGACGGCTCCGAGCCGCCGACGACACGGATCGGCTGGAACTCATCGGCGGAGTGTCCGTCGACACCGTGACCGCAGCCGGCGACGGCTGGTTCGTGACGACCTCCGACGGCGAGGCCCACCCGACGGACGGCCCTCCACTGCTGGCCATCGGTTTCGAGGGCTCGCTCTCCATCATCCGCGATCGCTTCAAGTTCGACGAGCACGGCCGGGTCGAACTCTTCGAGGAGAACGATGGCTCCACCGTGGTCCCCGGCCTCTACCTGGCCGGTCCAGCCCTCGCCCACCGCGAGGCGATCTTCTGCTTCATCTACAAGTTTCGCCAGCGCTTCGCCATCGTCGCGCGCGACATCGGTGAGCGACTGGAGGTCGACACCGAGCCCCTCGGGGAACTGCGGGAGCACCGGTTCTTCCTCGACGACCTGTCGTGCTGCAACGACGACTGTCTGTGTTGATGAGGCGATCGAGCACCCCACCGAGCCCACCACCAGCAACCGGCACGAGGCCGCTGGTCCTCGTCGGCCCCGAGTCGTCGGGCAAGTCGACCCTCGCCGGCGCGCTGACGGGTACGCGGTCGCGCGCCCAGAACGTCGCGGGTTCGACGTTGGCGATCGAGACCTACAGCGACGGTGCACGCGACATCGTCGACACGCCCGGCATCGTGCACCGGATCGATGCGGCCACCACCGCGACGGCGCTGCGGGCCCTGGACCAGGACGCGGACGTGCTGCTGGTCCTGCGGGCAACCCACCTCGATGACGAGCTCGCCGAGCTGCTCCCCGTGGTCGCCGGTCGGCGGGGTGTGGTCGCGGTGACCAACTGGGACCGCGTGCAGGACACCGTCGCCGCCCGCCGAGCGCTGGCCGGCGTGGCCGCAGCGACGGGCGTGCCGTTCATCGCGCTCGACGCCCGTGACGGTGCCGCGGGAGTCGCTGAGCTGCGGGCCGCCCTGGCGGATCCCGGAGAGTTCACCCGGGGTCCGGTGCTGGCACGGGTCGGCTGGCGGATCGAGCCCCCACCGACGATCCTCGAGCACCGATGGGTCGGGCCCATCGCCGGGCTGACCATCCTGTTGGCTCCGGCGATCGCCTCCGTGTGGCTTGCCATCACGGTTGCGGACGCCATCGAACCGTTCGTCGAAGCCGGACTGGAACCCATCGCCGAGGCAGCGACCCGCCTGCCGTGGCCGCTCGCGGACGTCATCGCCGGCGACTATGGCCTGATCACCATGGGACCGCTCCTGCTGGTCTGGGCCCTGCCCGTCGTCGTGGTGCTCGCGCTGCTCCTCGGCGTGCTCAAGGCCAGCGGCCTGCTCGACCGGCTCACCACGGCGGTGCATCCCCTGGTCCGGCCGTTCGGTCTGACTGGTCGGGACCTCGTCCGGATCGTCGCCGGCCACGGCTGCAACGTGCCGGCGGTCATCTCGACCCGGTCGTGTTCGGGTTGTACCCGGGACGCGACGATCGGCGCGATCGCGTTCGGTAGCGCCTGTTCCTACCAGCTGGGCGCGACCCTCGGCGTGCTGGCGGCCGCCCAGCGACCGGCGTTGGTCGTCCCCTACCTGAGCGTGCTGCTCGGCGTGGCGCTGGTCCACGCGCGACTCATCGCCCGGGCGGAGGGCACCGACCCGGTTTCGCTCGACCTGCACCTGTTGCGCGGACGCGCCTTCCTGATGAGGCCGCAGTGGACCGACATCCGCCGCGAGGCCGGCGCCACCCTGCGCCACGTCACGATCAAGGCGTTGCCGATCTTCCTCGCCATCACCGTGACCGCGTCACTCCTGGCGGCGACCGGCCTGCTCGAGCGCCTGGCGCGACCGCTGGCGCCGATGATGGGCCTCCTGCGGTTGCCCACGGAGGTCGCACTACCCGTCGTGCTCGCATCGATCCGCAAGGACGGGCTGCTGCTGCTCGCCGAGCCGGGAACGGTGGAGATACTCGACGGTCCACAACTCCTGGCGGCGCTGCTCCTGGCCGGGGCGTTGGTGCCGTGCCTGGTCACCGCCCTGACGATCGCCCGGGAGCGTGGTCGACGCATCGCGGCACGGTTGCTCTGGCGCCAGGCGGTCGGTGCACTGTTGCTCGCCGCCGTGGTCAGTTGGGGCGGAGCACTGCTCCTGCGGGGCCTGGCATGACCAGCATCCTGATCGTCGGCGCCGGCCCCGCAGGCCTGGCCTGTGCGACCACCCTGACGTGCCAGCGTGTCGATGCCGACGTCGAGGTCGTGGATCCGTCCGGGACGTGGATGGCCGCCTGGCATCGACGCTTCGCCGCGCAGGACATCCCGAACCTGCGCTCCCCCGCGGTCCACCACCCCCATCCTGACCCGTTCGGGATGCTCGAGTTCGCCGCCGGGAAGGGGTTGATCGCCAGCGGCGGGACCCAGCTGCCGACGACCGGTCTGTTCGATGCCTTCGTCGACGAGATGATCGAGCGGCGCGGCCTCACCGACCGCGTGACCCCGACCGGTGTCACCGGGCTCCGGATCCACACAGACGGTCGAGCGGAGGTGCGGCTGACCGACGGCTCCTCCCGACAGCCGGACCGGGTCGTCCTGGCGACCAACGCCCGGCGTTCCCTGGTGCCCGACGGGCTGCGAGACGCAGCCGGCACCGAGGTGTTCGCGGACACCGAACGGGCCAACGTCGCGAACACGCCGGTCGGGGGACACGTCGTGATCGTCGGTGGTGGTCTGTCGGCCGCACACCTGGCCATCGGCGCGGCCCGCCGCGGGGCCCGCGTGACCATGCTGGCCCGCCGGCGTCTCCGTGTCCGTCGCTTCGACACCGATCCGAGCTGGCTCGGACCCCGCAAGCGCCGCCCGTTCGAACAGGAGCCGGACGCGTTCATCCGCCGCCGCACGATCGACACCGCCCGCGGTGGCGGCAGTGTCCCCGCCCGGGTCCGGCGGGATCTTGACCGCTGCATCGAGGCGGGCGTCATCGACCTGCGCGAACGTGTCGAGGTGGTGGGATGCGATGCCATCGGGCATCGCGTCCGTGTCCGCTGCACCGACGATCGCGCCGTCCTGGCCGATGCGATGTGGTGCGCCACGGGGGGTCGCATCGACGTCGGGCTGGATCCGCTGTGCCAGGACCTCGTGACCTCCTTCCCCACCACGATCGCCCACGGGCTGCCGGACCTGGCGGCGGACCTGTCCTGGCCGGGAACCCGCGTCCACCTCAGCGGTTTCGGAGCGGCACTGCGGCTCGGTCCGACCGCAGGCAACCTGGTCGGCCAACGCCGAGCTGCGCTGCGGATCGCCGCTGCGGTTCGTGGCGACGACCCGGTCCGCAGTGACCGCATCGCCACGGGACGGGGCGCCTGCCCCGACGACCACGACCTGGTGGGCGCACGGTGAGCGCCATGCGTGGCACGGATGACCACGGTGTGTGATCAGTCGGTGACGTCCAGGTCGACCACCAGCGGCGCGTGGTCGGAGGGCTTGTCACCGGCGTCGTTGGCCCGCCGGAAGGTGGTGTCGACCTCGCAGGCGACGACCTCGAGGTGGCGGCTGGCCAGTGCGTAGTCGATCCGCATCCCCATGCCGCGCCGGAACGCTCCCATGCGGTAGTCCCACCACGTGAAGCCTTCACCATCCGGTGAGATGCGCCGGAACGCATCGGTCAGTCCCAGCTCGAGCAGCGCCGAGAGTCGCTCCCGCTCCGGCGCGGTGACGTGGGTCGCGTCGACGAACGCCGCGACGTCCCAGACGTCCCGGTCCTCGAGCGCCACGTTCACGTCACCGGCGAGCACGGTCGGTCCGGCGTCGACCAGTCCCCGGAGGTGCTGCCTGGCAGCGTCCAGGAACGTGAGCTTGGCCGCGAACATCGGGTGATCGGGTTCGCGACCGTTCGGCACGTACACGCTGATCGTGCGTACCCCGTCGACCGTCGCCTCGATCCACCGGGCCTCGGCTGGATCCGGTTCACCGGGCAGCCCCGTCGAGACGCCGGTGACCTCCGCGGCCTCCGGGACCAGCAGGGCCACCCCGTTCCACCGACCCTCGGAGTGTTCGACGGCCCGGTAGCCGACGGCGGCCAGGGCATCGTGGGGGAAGGTCTCGGCGGTGACCTTGGTTTCCTGGACACAGACGACATCCGGAGCATGCTGTTCCAACAGCTCGAGGACCCGTGGGAGGCGGGCCCGGAGCGAGTTGACGTTCCAGCTGATGAGTCGCATGGACGGGACCGTACCGGCGGGCAGCCCGTCGAGCGCAGCCCCACAGCGGGCGTCGATGCACCGCGGCTACCGTCCTCACGTACCACCAAGGAGGTGCCGGGAGCGACGGCAACGACGCCATGGTGTACCCCGGTTACCGGAGGAGAGAGCGTGGCCACCACCCAACCGTCGAGCCGGCCGGTCTGGCTGACCGCGCCGGTCCTGACGGTGTCGGTGCTCTCCGTGGCGGCCGGGATCGGCCAGTTCTCGGTCACCACGGTGATCGGTGATGTCGCTGCGACGTTCGGGGAACCCTCGGCCGACGAGGCGCTCGCCCAGATCGGCGTGCCGGTCACCACGGTGGGGATCGCGCTCGCCGTCATCCGCCTGGCGTCGCTCGGCAGCCTCCCGGCTGCTGCCCTCGCGGATCGCGTCGGGCGGCGATCTGTCCTGCTGGCCGTCGCGACCATCGGGTTGGCGCTGACCTCGCTGGCGGCGCTGGCGCCCGGCTTCTGGTGGTACGTCGCGCTGGTGGCGATGGCGCGGCCGGCGCTGACGACCGTGAGCCTGCTGTCCGGCGTGGTCGCCGCCGAGGAGTCCCGCTCACAGGGCCGGTCAGCGGCGTTGGCACTGATCGCCGCCGCCTACGGACTGGGGGCCGGGATCATCGCGGTCACCCGGGGCGTCCTGCCCGGGGAACCGTCGTTCCGGGTCGTCATGGCGCTCGCGGTGATCCCCCTGCTGCTGCTCCCCCTGCTGGCCCGTAAGATCCGTGAGCCACGGATCGCGGAGGACCGGGTCCCCGCGGTCGGGCTGCCCGGCCGGATCCCCCGACGCTACGTCGGGCGTGTCGTGCTGCTGGCGGTGCTGACCGGGTGCATCGCGCTGGCCACCGGGCCCGGTTTCACCTTCCTGTTCGTCTACGGCGAGCGGGTCCTCGGGGCGTCTCCGCTGTTGTTGTCGATGCTGGTCCTCGGTGCGGGACCAGCGGGCCTGATCGGCATCCTCGCCGGTCGCTGGGGTGCGGATCGCTTCGGACGGACGCTCACCGCCGGGTTGTCGATGGCCGCGACGGGCGCCTCGGTGGCGCTGGCCTACTCGGGCGGGCAGAACGCCCTGATGGTCGGCTACCTGCTGGCGTTGGCCACCAGCAGCGCCTTCGCGCCGCCCACCGGCGCACTGGTGGCCGAACTGGTCCCGACCAACATCCGCGCCACCGTGGCCGGCTGGGAGACGATCGCCGGGGTGTCGGGAGCGGTCGGCGGCCTGATGTCCTTCGGGTTCCTGGCCGACCTCACCGGGGGGTTCGCCGCCGCGTCCTTCACGATCGGGATCGTGGTCATGGTCGTGGCGATCGGCTTCTGGTGGCTGCCCGAGACCAAGGGCGTCGAACTCGAGGACCTCGAGGAGGTCTGAGCGCAGCTCCTGGGATCAGTCGCCGACCCGCGCTCGCCATCGCGGGTGGGAGCCGAGTTCCTCGTACAGCTTGCTGGCAGCACGACGCTTCGCCGCAGCACGCTCCGCTCGCCCCGCGGCGTCGAGCCAGTGGGCCCACCCGCACAGGGCCTCGCAACGCCACCAGGGCAGCTGGTGCCTTCTGAAGGTCGCCAACGCGAACTCGTGGGCAGCATCAGCCGCCGTGTGCTCACCTCGCGCCGCGGCGACGGCACCACGGGCGAGTTCGACGTGGCCGCCCCGCCCGCGCCAGTCCTCCCCGGCGGCCAGGATGGCGTCACAGCGGGCCAGGTGCTCGCCGGCCTCGTCGATATCCCCCACCACAGCGAGGTAGCGCGCGAGCTCCGCGCGGGTCATCAACTCCCCGGGCACCTGCGGCCCACCGAGGTTGATGTCCAACGCCTGCCGCAGCGACCCGAGTGCTCCGTCGCGGCTGCCCAGCAGCCATCGCACCTGCCCGAGCCAGGAGGCGTTGAGTGCAGCATTGAGGAGGTCGCCGTGCTGCAGGTCGTTGCTGACCGCTCCTTCCCACGACGCCTCCACGCTCTCCCACTCCCCTGCCTGGAGGAGCAGGAGCCGACGGCTCACCGCGTCGGCCGGTAGCTCGTCCAGATGGCCACGGGCCGGGTCCATCCGGCCCATCATCGCCAACGCGTAGACGAGCTGGTCGAGAACCCCACGGCGTGCGTGCCCGATCGTGTCCAGCCCCGGCAGGGCCAACGCGCGTCGACACCATCTCTCGGTCGTCACCGGGTCGAGCAGGTAGACGTTGTTGGCCAGCGCCGGCGCGGTCACCGTCTCCCACCCGAGATGCGGGTCGCGCAGTTCCTCCACGGTCGCCCACGCATCGTCGAGCAACACGTGTGCGTCCGCGAGTTGGCCCCGGTGGTAGCGGTGGCTCGCCTGCGTCGGGCGCACCATGGCGACCAGATCCCTCCGCTGCATCGCTTCGGCAAGCGTCACAGCCCGTTGCGAGGCGGCGATGCCCTGTTCGGTCCGTACCCCGAACAGAGCGGCCAGTGCCTGCCCGAGTCGGACATCGAAGGCTGCCTCGCCGTCGACGAGCACCCTCTCGGCGGCGCTGAAGTGCTCCATCGCCGTCGGGATGTCCATCACGCTGTGGTGCATCGACAGCAGCCGCCCCAGTTGGCTGCGCACCGTGGCGACGGCGACCTCATCGCTGGCCGCGCGACAGTGCCCGAGGGCCGCATCGAGGTGATCGATGGCCCGTTCGTAGTCCAGGCTCGAACGACGCAGGAGCTCGGCGGCGGCGACCGCAGCCTCGCCCTGGCGCGCCGGTGGTGCGCCGTCGCGATCCAGGATCGCGACGGCGGCCTCGGCGTGTCCGACGGCTTCGTCCCAGGCGTAGAGGTCCGCCGATGCCTCGGCGGCACGGAGGCTCAAGCTCGCCGTCCGTCGGCGATCTGCGAAGGGACCCGCGGCACGCAGGTGACCGGCGGCCGCTGCCAGGTCCGATGGCCGGCGCAGTCCCGCCGACTCCAGCGCGTCGGCGGCGCGCAGGTGCAGCCGCTGTCGATCAGGCGCGGGGAGGTCCGAGTGGACGGCCTGGCGCATGAGCGCGTGACGGAACGCATACATCGCCTCCCACGGATGACCGGCCTCCACGAGCCAGCCCGCCTGCAACGCCTCCTCCAGCCCCACCACGATCTCGTCGACGGATCGGTCGGCCACCTCCACGAGGAGGTCGAGGGTGGCCTCCTGCCCGAGGACCGCGGCACAGCCGATGATCCCCTGGGTCAGGGCGGGCAGCGTGCTGAGCCGGTTGCGCAACACGTCGCGCACGCTGCGCGGCACCCGCCCTGCATCGCCGGCATGGTCCAGGCTGCCGCGATCGACGAGCTCACGGACCACCTCGCTGGCGTAGAAGGGGTTCCCGCCGGTGGTGGACCACAGCGTGTGGACGAACCCGGTGGGAGCCGGCTCACCGGTCCACGCCGCGACGAGCTCCTCCAGGTCGCGCTCGGCGAGCGGGCCGAGGACGAGGCGATCGGCGACACCGCGCCCCTCCAGGTCGGCGAGCAGTTCCAACAGCGGAGGGTGCCGGTTGCCCGGTGGATCCCGGAAGCAGATCAGCAGCAACACCTGCCCGGGAAGGTTGCGGGCGAGGTGGCGGAGCAGGCGCGAGCTCGCCTGATCGATGTACTCCGCCTCCTCGACGACGAGGACCACCGGAACCCTGCTGGCCATCCGGCCGACGAGCTGGCCGACGGCATCGAACAGCGCGGAGCGCTGCAGCTCGGGGTCCCCCGTTCCCGGGGTCTCGTCGGTCGGGCGGCCGGCGTGGGGATCGAGCAACGGCTCGAGCCGAGCGCGAACGACCTCGGGAAGCTCGTCCAGCGCGTCTCCGACGTCGGGGCTGCCACGCAGCGCATCGGTCACCGGCTGGTAGGGGATCAGGGCTGCCTGTTCGCACCGACCGACGAACACGGTCGCGCCGTCCGAGGTACTCGCGGCCAGTTCGGCGACGAGCCGCGTCTTGCCGACTCCCGCCTCACCGGAGATCAGTGCGATCCGTCGCGCGCCTGCTCGAACCTCCCGCCACATCCGGCGGAGCTGATCGAGCTCAGCGACACGGCCGACCATCGGGACGCGGCGCACGACGTCGAGGAGGGCATCCGGGGGTGCAGGACCACGACCCGGTGGCGGGCGATCGGTGCGAGCCGGCTCCGAACCGTCGTGTCCCGACGCGTCGACCAGATCGGGGTCGTGCCGCAGGATCGCCGTCTGCAGATCGCTCAGCTCCTGCCCGGGCGCGAGGCCCAGCTCATGTTCGAGGCGCACCCGGTAGCGACGCAGCGCCTCCAGGGCGTCGGCCTGGCGTCCTGACCGGTACAGGGCGAGCATGAGCCGGCTCCACAGGTGTTCACGGAAGGGATGGCTGTCGACGAGCCCCCCGAGCTCTGCGATGAGTTCACGGTGCCGGCCAAGCGCCAGCTCGGCGTCGATACGGGCCTCCAGCGCGGTCAGCCGGAGCTCATCGAGCCGGGCGGCTACCGCCTCCGCGAACCGCGGTGCGTCAAGGTCCTGGAGGACCGGCCCGCGCCAGAGTTCCAGCGCCTCCCGCAGCTGGCGTGCCGCCTGCCGCGCATCCGTGCGTTCGAGCGCGGCTCGCCCCTCGGCGACGAGACGCTCGAAGCGGGTGGCGTCCACGTGCTCCGGGGCCACCTCGAGGCGGTAGCCGGGCGACCGCGTGAGCAACAGGCCATCGAGCCCTGCGGTGGTCAGGCTGCGCCGGAGGTTCGCGACGTGGCTACGCAGGGTCGCCTCGGCGCGTGCCGGTGGTTCATGCTCCCACACAGCCTCGATCAGACGGTCGGCGGAGACCACCTCGCCGTCGTTGAGCAGCAGCATCGCCAGCAGCCGGCGGGGCTTCGGACCGCCGAGCTCGACCGGCTGCTCTCCGGCGGAGGCCCTCAGCGGCCCGAGGATCCTGAACTGCGGCTCCATCACTCGTCCCGTCGCCCCGGAGCGGGTAGGCGGCATGACCCTGAACGGCTGGGACCTGCACAGCGACTGCACAGGAACTGCACGGCCCTCGGCCACGGTGCGCTCATCAAGGCTAATGAGTCGACCCACCGGAGGGAACGGAAGATGAAGAAGACACGTGACGAGATGACCGTCGTGATGAAGGATGGGGGCCTGGAGATCCTCGCCGAGGATCTCGGCGAGATGCGCGTCAGCCTGTTCACGCTACCACCGGGCCTCGACCTCGGCGCCTTCTTCGCGCCCCTGCCTGCGGGCCGGTGCCCGGTCCCCCACTGGGGTCGTGTGCTGGAAGGCGAGATCACCCTGCGCTACGCCGACGGGACCGAGGAGGTCACCCGCGCCGGTGAGTTCTTCCACTGGCCGGCGGGTCACACCGCCTGGACCGAGCCGGGCGTGGTCTGGATCGACATCTGCCCGGTGTCGGAGGCGCGGTACGTGGACGAGACCCTGGCCGCCGCTGCTGCCAACGCCTGAGCGCCGAGCGGTTCAGCCGCTCCCGGAGGAGTGATCACATGCGCACGACCAGTAACCGCCAGACCATGCTCCGTCTCTATGAGGCGATCAACCAGCACGACATCGACGCCGTCGACCAGTGTCTCGCCGAGGACAACGTCGCTCACTGCATGCCTGTGGAGCTCGGCCAGACACGCGAGGACTACCTGAGGTTCATGCAGTCGGCCTTCGAAGCGTTCCCCGACTTCCACATCGAGGTGCTCGATGTGGTGGCCGAGGGAGGCCGGGTGGCCGCCCGCTTCCGCAACACCGGGACCCACGAAGGCGAGTTCATGGGCATCCCCGGCTCGGGACGGCCCTTCACCCTGGAGGGCAGCGACTTCTGCCACTTCGATGACCAGGCCAGGATCGCCGCACACTGGGCCCATGCCGACAACCTCGAGTTCATGCAGCAGCTGGGGGTGTTGCCCGAGCCGACCAGCTCAGGGTGACGACGATCCGTCGATCGGACAGGTTCACCGGATCGCTCAGCGCTTCGGGGCGGCGAACAGTTCGCGCACCGTCCCCGCCACCCAGGCGACCAGGTCATCGGGCTTCGGCCGGGGCAATGGGATGAGCAGGACCTGCTGTTCGCGCTTGAGCACGGCCTTCGGGAAGCGGCGCTCGATGCGGACCAGCTGCGAGTCCTTGAGGTCGACGGGCGCGATGCGCAGCTGGTCACGAGGCGTCAGGGTGACCTCGGTCACGCCCCATCGACGCAGGGCCGCCTTCAGGGCCGCGATGGTCACCAGGCGCTCCGCCGGTTCGGGGAGTGGCCCGAACCGGTCGGTCAGCTCGGCGCGGACGTCCTTGACGCCGCCCGCGTCGCGCACCGCGGAGATCCGCTTGTAGAGCTCCAGGCGCTGGGTCGCATCCTCGACGTAGTCGTGCGGCAGGTGGGCATCGATCGGCAGCTCGAGCTTGATGTCGATCTGTTCCTCAGCCGGCTGCCCGGTGAGTTCCGCCACCTCCTCCTTGAGCAGCTGCGAGTACATGTCGAAGCCGACCGCGGCCACGTGCCCGGACTGTTCCGCGCCGACGACGTTCCCGGCGCCCCGGAGCTCCAGGTCGCGCATCGCGATCGCCAGCCCGGACCCCAGGCGGGTGTGTTCCGCGAGGGTCTTGAGCCGCTCGTACGCCGGCTCGGTGATCGATGCACCCTCGGGGAACAGCAGGTAGGCGTAGCCACGCTCGGCGGACCGTCCGACGCGACCTCGAAGCTGATGCAGCTGCGCGAGCCCGAGCAGGTCCGCGCGCTCGATGATGAGCGTGTTCGCGTTGGAGACGTCCAGTCCGGATTCGATGATGGTGGTGCAGACGAGCACGTCGAACTCGTGCTCCCAGAACCGCACCATGATCCGCTCGAGCTGCCGTTCGTCCATCTGCCCGTGGGCGACCTCGACCCGGGCGTCGGGCACCAGTTCGGCGATCCCGGCGGCCACCCGGTGGATCGAGCTGACCTGGTTGTGGACGTAGTAGATCTGTCCGTCACGCAGGAGCTCCCGACGGATCGCCAACGCGACCTGCGCCTCGTCGAACGGCTGCACGGCGGTCATGACCGGTTGCCGGTCCTCCGGCGGGGTTTCGATGGTCGACAGATCCCGGATCCCGGAGACCGCCATCTCCAGGGTGCGCGGGATCGGGGTGGCGGACATCGACAACACGTCCACCGAGGTGCGCAGTTCCTTGAGTCGCTCCTTCTGCGCGACACCGAAGCGCTGCTCCTCGTCGACGATCACGAGGCCCAGGTTCTTCCACTCGACGCTCTTGGCGAGCAGCGCGTGCGTGCCGATCACGACATCGACGGTGCCGGCGGCCAGACCGGCCATGGTCTGGCGGCGGTCCTTGTCGGTCACGAACCGGCTGAGCTCCGCGACCACGACGGGGAAGCCCGAGAAGCGTTCACGGAAGGTCTCGAGGTGCTGTTGCGCCAGGATCGTGGTGGGCACGAGCACGGCGACCTGGTAGCCGTCGAACACGGCTTTGCCGGCGGCACGGATCGCCACCTCGGTCTTGCCGAAGCCGACGTCACCGGCCAGCAGGCGGTCCATCGGCAGCGGCGCCTCCATGTCCTGTTTGATCTCGTCCGCGACGGTGAGCTGGTCGGTGGTCTCCACGTGCGCGAAGGAATCCTCGAGTTCCGCCTGCATCGCCCCATCCGGACTGAACGCCGTGCCCTGCGAGTGCATCCGTGCCGTGTACAGGCGGATGAGGTCTGCCGCGATGTCCCGGACCGCCTTGCGGACGCGGTTCTTGGCACGCTCCCACTGGGCCCCACCGAGGCTCATGACCGAGGGCGTCTCGCCCCCCTGGTAACGCGCGATCGCGTCGACCTGGTCGGAGGGCACGTACAGGGTGTCGCCATCGGCGTACTCGAGCAGCACGTAATCGCGCTTGGCGGTACGGCCGTCCATCCCCGGGAACTCACGCGTGACCATGCCGCGGTAGCGCCCGACGCCATGGGTGTGGTGCACGACGGCGTCACCCTCGGCCAACTGGAGCACCGCGTCCGCCGCCGTCGTGCGCGTTCCCATGCGGCGGCTGGCGCGACGCCGGCGGGGGCCGAACACGTCCCACGTGCCGAGCACCGCGAGGTCGAGATCCTCGGACAGGAACCCGGTGCGCAGGCGGCTGACCGCGATCTCGACCCTGGCGCCGGGCGGTTCGACGGGCAGTTCGGTGGCGACGGAGGCGGGGACTCCCTGCTCGGCCAGGACGTCGGCGATGCGTCGGGCCGGACCGTCGGCATCGACGGACACGACGACGCGGGCGCCGTCGCGGAGCAGGCCCCGCAGCCGTTCGGCGAGCGTGACGATGTCGCCCCGAAAGGAGGCCCAGGGGGTCGCCTGCAGGCCACGGCTCCCCGTGACGTCCGAGGTGAACGGCCCGAGACGCCAGATCGACCGGGGTCCCCGCTCCAACAGGTCTCCTGGTCGGGCGAACCCGTCCTGACCGACCGGGGGCTCACCACCGACACTCGCGACCGTCTGCCAGGCCGTATCCGCCAGGACCTCGGCCTCCTCGCGCAACTTGGTCGCCCGCTCCTCGAGGAGCATCGGATCGATCAGCGCGAGCCCGGCGGATCCAGGGAGGAAATCGACCAGCAGCGCCGGCTCCGGCGTCAGCATCGTGACGAGGGACTCCGCGCCGTCGAAGACCTGCCCCTCGGCGAGCTGGTCCAGTTCGCTCGTCAACTGCGGCCAGTCGGCGATGGCGGCGCGGGCCCGTTCGCGCAGATCGTCGTCCAGCACCAGTTCCCGAGCGGCATCGATGACCACCTCGTCGACCGCGTTGGTCGACCGTTGGTCGCCGACGGAGAACGCCCGCAGCGACTCGATGTCGTCGCCCCAGAACTCGACCCGCACGGCGTGGTCGCCGGCGGTCGGGAACACATCGATGATGCCGCCCCGCACGGCGAACTCGCCGCGGGCCTCCACCTGCGGGGTCCGGCTGTAGCCGAGCGCCGCCAACCCGTCGACGAGCGCCTCGAAGCCCTCCCAGGAGCGCCCGAGGACGATCGGCCGCTGCTGCCCGAGCCGGGGGTCCATGGGCTGCAGCGCCGCACGGACCGGCGCCACGATCGCGAGCAACGGCTCGTCGTGCTGGTCCGGGTGCTGCAGGCGGTCGAGGATCGCCAGCCGTCTCCCGACCGTGCGTGGCTGCGGCGACAGACGCTCGTGCGGCAGGGTCTCCCAGGCCGGGAACATCCCGACCCGCGCCTCGCCGAGGTAGGCCGACAGGCCGTCGGTGACGGCCTCCGCATCGGAGGTCCGGGGCACGAGGACCAGCAGCGGCGCGGCCTGCTCGGCCAACAGGCTCAGCAGGTACGGGCGGACCGCCGGGGACGCGACCACATCGCCCGGCGGTGGGCCACCGTCCCAGACATCGCGGCCGCGACGCAGTGATGGCGCCAGGGCGCCCGTTGCGACGCCAGGGTCGAGGACGTCGTCGACCGTGCCTGGTTGCGCGACCTCACCGGCCGCCGATGGTGGCAGAGAGTCGGTCACCGCGGCTTCGGCCGCTTGCGGTTGGACGCAGCCAGCGGATCGATGCCCTTGGGCACCGGAGCGCCCCGATCCAGGGGCTTGAGACGACGTTCCAGCTTCGGCACGTCGCTCTTCTTCAGCTCGCGGGGCAACTTGTTGACCGTGGTCTGCAGCTTGTTCAACGCCACCTGGCCCTCGTTGTCGCCCACCACGATCGAGGTGATCGTCGTATCACCCACGACGCGCTTGAGTCGCTTGCGCTCCTTGGCCAGGAGACCCTTGACCCGTTGACCGGACCCCTCCCCGACGAGCACGACCCCGCACCGTCCGACCACCCGGTGCACCATGTCCTGCTTGGCGTTGACCGCGACCGCCGGGGTGACGAAGAACTGTCCACGCATGATGTTCAGGACCGCGGCGGCTGCGCCTGGCTGGCCCTCGATGGCGTTGTACTGCGCCTTCTGGACCCGTCGGTTGAAGACGATGAGCGCACCCAGCACCGCGAACATCAGCCCGAAGACCGGCATGGCCCAGATCGTGATCAGGAAGCCGAGCCCGACCCCGAGCAGCAGCCCGGCCGTCGCGCCCAGCAGGATCAGGGCGATCGCTTTGTCGTCGACCTCCCGCAGCTGCGACCACGCAGCGCGGAGTTGACGGATCCTGTCCTTCACGGATCGATCCCTTCATCACGGATGTGGATGGTCGCACACCGGTGGCCGGTGTGGGTCAGCCGGTGGCGTGGAAACGGTTCTGGGTCGGCTCCAGGCCGTCGGTCACCAGCGAGCACACCGCGTCACCGACGTTCTGGAGGGCGATATCGATCAGTTCACGATCTGCGGGCGAGAACCTCCGGAGCACGAAATCGCGCCCGGCCATCCGGCCTGGCGGCCGACCGATCCCGATCCGGATACGAAGGTAGTCGCGGGTACCGAGCGCGCGGTCCACATCCTTGAGCCCGTTGTGGCCCGCGTGCCCGCCGCCCCGCTTGACCTTGATGGCCCCCACACCGACGTCGAGGTCGTCGTGACAGACGATCACACGTTCCGCGGGGATCTTGAACCAGTTGGCGGTGGCCTGGACCGGATCGCCGGACCGGTTCATGTACGACGACGGGATCGTCAGGACGATGCGCTGGCCGTCGGCGCGGACCTCGGCGACCTCGGAGCGGGTGCGCTTGTTGCGCGCCAACTCGACGTGCTCGCGGCTCGCGAATGAGCGGACGGCGTCCGCCCCGACGTTGTGGCGTGTGCCGCCGTACTCGGCCTCGGGGTTGCCCAGACCGGCGACCAGCCAACGGTCGTCCGTCACGACTCCCCCTCCGGCTCTGTGTCAGCTCGCGGCGACATCGAGGTTCCGACAACCGGACCGGTGGGCATCCGCCCGGCGGGGCGCCCACCGGACCCGGTGGTGCTAGTCCTCGTCGGACGCCTGGGTGTCCGCGTCGGTGGAGGCCTGGGCTTCGCCGGACTCCTCGCCGATGACCTCCGGCTCGTCCTCCTCGATCCCGGCGCTCTCTTCGAGGGCTTCGAGCTCCTCCTCGGAGATCGGCGCGTTCATCGTGATGACGGTGCGCTCGGGGTCGATATCGAACTCGGCACCGGCAGGCAGCGCGTCGCGCAGGTCCTCGACCCGGCGCACATCACCGATCTCCATACCCTCGACCGACAGTTCCAGCGAGTTCGGCGTGTCCAGAGGCCGGACCAGGATGGGAACGGTGTAGAGGATCTGGTTGAGCACACCACCGTCGTCAGCGACATCGTCCTCCTCGGTGAGGTGGACCGGGACCTCGACGGTGATCGGGACGTCCTTGTTGACCGCGAGGAGATCGACGTGGACATAGTCGCCACGCACCGGGTGGGTCTGCAGGTCACGGGCCACCGCGAGGTGGGTGTCTCCGTTGATGTCCAGACGGAGCAGCACGTTGCGGCCGGCTTCGGTGTGCAGGGTGTGGTAGAGCTCCAGCGCATCGACGCTCACCGTGGTGGGCTCGACCTGGTAGCCGTAGATGATCGCCGGAACACGGCCCTCACGACGCAGGCGGCCGGAGGCACCCTTCCCCTGCTTGTCACGGGGCTCGGTGGTGAGTTTGATCTGGTTCGACAACGTTCATACTCCTGGAGCGAAGGTCCCCGTCGCGGGTCGGTCACGCAAGATGGCGGCGAGATGTCACGCGGGGTCGGTGTGCGCGGGAGGTGCCCGCCACGCCGGGGTCGCCGTTTCCCCTGACCGGACGACAGTGCGTCGATGGTCGGACGGGTGACGGCGGGAGGAACAGCTGGTCGGACATCGTCGAACGGGATCGTCGTCGGACGGGATCGTCGGACGGGCACGACCAGGTGGGTCGGCGCCTCGAAGAGCGCCGCTGACGAAGCGTAGGCTACCGGCGTCACCTCATCAGCAACAACCGCGTCGGAACGATGCCACCAGCCATCGACAGCGACCGGCGGACCTGGGTCGCGACACCTGCTCGAGGCGGCCGAGACAGAGGAGCTATCTGGTCGCGTGCAGTGGCTGCCGGCCGAAGCTGACCGCGGCACATCTCGTTGTCCGAGCGCCTCGCACCGGATGTCGAGGTCTCGGCGTCAGCTGCGGTCGTCGTCCGGCCCGGAGGAACGCCTCGCGGCCTTCATCTGCGCCTCGTTCACGTGGCGGCGGCCATCCGACAAGGTTTCGCGCACGCGGCGTTCGAAGGCGGCGGCCACCTCGTAGTAGGTCTCGTCGAAGGCCTCGACGATCTCGAAGGTCCACTGATCGGGGATCGCATTGCGCCCGAGGAGTGTGGTGTCGAGGTCCCGTGCCAGATCGTGGTGACCGGCGGCATGCAGCAGGTCGACCGCTTCCCCGAGCAGGGCGTCGCATCGGCCCATCTGCTGATGGAACTCATAGAGGGCACCACGAGCCCGGATCAGCCGCTCGAAGCCTTCGGTGAAGCGTCCCACGGCCTCCACGGTCAACGCTTCGTTCGGATCCACCGATGGGTCCACGTCCCGTGCGGCGGTGGATGCGTTCGGGGCGAGGTCGTGGGCTGGTCGGTCCGGCACGAACGCTCCTGTTCAAGGCCTCTCTCAAGATACCGCCATCGAGATCCAGCCGGGGACCGCAGAGTGCAGGGAACGGGCCTCCACGGCCGACCTCGCCCATTCCGGCACCGTGGACACCGGACCGACGGGGACCGGACCGATCGTGGCCCCGCCGGTCACGCGCCGGGCGCTGGACTAGACGTTCTCGCCCTGGAAGATCTCCGAGACCGACTGGTCCTCGAAGACGGCACGCAGCGCCGAGGCCAGTATCGGGGCGATCGACAGCACCACGAGCTTGTCGAAACGTCGCTCTGCCGGGATCGGCAGGGTGTTGGTCACCACCACCTTCTCCAGCACGGAGTTGTGGAGCCGCTCGGCCGCCGGCTCGGAGAACACCGGATGGGTCGCGAGCGCGATGACGCGCTTTGCGCCCCGCTCCATCAGCAACTCCGCCGCACCGCAGATCGTGCCGGCGGTATCGATCATGTCGTCGACGAGGATGGCAGTCTTGCCCGTGACATCACCGATGACGTCCAGCGACACGGACACGTTGTGTTGGCTCGGGTCGCGTCGCTTGTGGAGGATGGCGATCGACGCACCGACATGTCCCGCGAACTTCTCGGTGAGACGGACCCGACCGGCGTCTGGTGAGACGATGATCCGGTCACCACCCTCGGTGTTCTCCTTCACCCAACCGACGAGCAGGGGGAGCGCGGTCAACGCATCGAAGGGGTCGTGGTAGAAGCCCTGGATCTGTCCGGTGTGCAGGTCGACCGACATGATCCGGTCGACCCCGACCGATTCGTACATGTCGGCGATCATGCGTGCCGCGATCGCTTCACGTGCCAGGGCCTTCTTGTCCGACCGGCTGTAGCCGTAGTACGGGATCACCGCCACGGTTCGTTTCGCCGAGGCCCGCTTGAGCGCGTCGAGCATGACGAGTTGCTCGATGATGAAGTCGTTGATGCTCATCCCGCCCGGGAGCGAGAGGTGCGATTGCAGGACGAAGACGTCGGCGCCCCGCACGGACTCGGCGTAGCGGGCGTACAGCTCACCGTTGGCGAAGCGTGACAGCTTCACCTCGCCCAGACGCATGCCCAGATGGTCGGAAACCTCACGGGCGAGTTCAGGATTGGATGATCCCGAGAAGATCATCATCCGTTTCTTGGTGACGACTTCCATCGATCATCCCGACGGCGGAGCGGGTGGCGGAGTGCGGACGTTAGCGGTCTCGTTCCCCCGTCGCAGCACCGGTGCGGAGCGCGCCTCAGCGCCCGTCGTCCTGCCTGGCCACCCAGTCCTCCTTGACGACCTGACGCGAACGGGCGATGGCCAGTGATCCGGGAGGTACGTCATCGGTGATGGTCGATCCCGCTGCCGTGTAGGCGCCGCGTCCGATGGTCACCGGCGCCACCAGCATGGTGTCACAGCCGACGAACGCATCGTCCTCGATCGTCGTCCGGTGCTTGTTGCGCCCGTCGTAGTTGACCGTGATGACCCCGCAGGCGACGTTGACGCCGGTCCCGATCCTGGTGTCACCCACGTAGGCCAGGTGCGGGATCTTGCTGCGTTCACCGACCTGGACGTTCTTGGTCTCCACGTACGCCCCCACCTTGGTGGCGACACCCAGACGGGTCCCGGGGCGCAGATGGGCGAACGGACCCACCTCCGCGCCCTCACCGACGACCGCGTCCTGCGCTCGGGTCGAATGGACCGTCGCATCGGGGCCGACATCGCAGGCCGTCAGGTGGCAGTTGGGTCCGACGACCGCGCGCTCGCCGATCCGTGTCCCCCGTTCGAGGATCGTTCCGGGGAGCAGGACCGCGTCGCGCGCCACCTCCACATCGACATCGAGGTGCGTCGTCACCGGATCGACGACGGTGACCCCGACCTCGCGGAGCAGGTGATCGAGGTGCCGCTCACGGAGCACGGCCGCCGCAGCGGCCAACTGGGCCCGATCGTTGACACCGCCGATCACGGACTCAGGAGCGACCACCGGCGCGATCGCGTGCCCGTCCCCGCGGAGGATGCCCACGATGTCGGTCAGGTAGAGCTCACCCTGTGCGTTGTCGTCGCCCAACCGGGTCAGCGCGTCATCCAGCAGGCCGCGGTCGACGAGGTACATGCCGGCGTTGCCCTCACGCACCTCCAGTTCGTCCGGCGTCGCATCCCGTTGCTCGACGACACGGTCGACCGAACCGTCCGCGGACCGGATGACCCGGCCGTAGCCGGTCGGGTCATCGAAGACGGTGGTCAGCATCGAGGCCGGCACCTCACCACCGGTGGCGGTGAACAGGCCGCGGAGCGCATCCGGGGTGAGCAGGGGGGTGTCCCCCGGCAGGATGAGCACCCGGCGGATGCCCTCGGCCAGGGCCGGCATCGCCTGCTGGACCGCATGCCCGGTCCCCCGTTGGTCGACCTGGGCGACGGTGGAGAGTCCGTCCAGGCCGGCCGCCTCGACCTCGGCACCGACCTCGTCGGCCTGATGTCCAACGACGACCACGACCTGCCCGACGTCCAGTGGCCGGACCGCCTCCAACACATGATGCACGAGCGTCCGACCCGCCGCCCGGTGCAGCACCTTGGCCAAATCCGACCGGAACCGCGTGCCCTTGCCGGCCGCGAGGACGACCACGGCAACGTCGCCTGCCGCCTCATGGTGAGCATCGTCGTCGGGAAGCGACGGCGTGGGCGCGGTCTGATCAGGTGCGGGCACGTGGACGCCTTCCTACTCTGCCGTTCGGGACCGGTATCGCGCTCAGCGGTTCGCGCGGTTCACGGCGCTGATGATCGCGAGGAACGATGCGGTGACGATGTTCGGGTCGATACCGACCCCCCAGAGGGTCCGTCCATCGATGTCACATTCGATGTAGGAGGCCGCGGTGGCGTCCCGACCGGACGACAGGGCGTGCTCCGCGTAGTCCAGCACCTTGACCTCGATGCCCTGTGACGAGAGCGCATCACAGAAACCGGCGATCGGACCGTTGCCCCAGCCCTGCAGGGTGACGGTGTCGCCGTTGTCCCGCAGTTCAACGGCCACCTCGTCGAGTCCGTCGTCATGGGCGGACAGGCGGCTGGATGCCAACCGCATCCGGCCCCAGGCGCCGTCGTCGGCCGGCAGGTACTCGTCGGCGAAGATGCGGTACATCTCGTCAGCGGTGACCTCACCACCTTCGGTATCGGTGCGCGCCTGGACGACGTGGCTGAACTCGATCTGGAGCCGGCGGGGCAGGTCGAGGTGGTGCTCGTTCTTCATGACGTAGGCCACACCGCCCTTCCCGGACTGCGAGTTGACGCGGATGACCGCCTCGTAGGTGCGCCCGACGTCCTTGGGGTCGATCGGCAGGTAGGGCACGTCCCAGACGTGGTCACGGAGCGACACGCCTCGTGCCTCCGCGTCGCGCTCGAGCGCCTCGAGGCCCTTCTTGATCGCATCCTGGTGGCTCCCGGAGAACGCCGTGTAGACCAGGTCGCCACCCCAGGGATGCCGTTCGTGCACCGGCAACTGGTTCGCGTACTCGACGGTCCGACGGGTGGCGTCGAGGTCGGACAGGTCGATCATCGGATCGACGCCCTGACTGAACAGGTTCATGCCCAGCGTGATCAGACAGACGTTGCCGGTGCGTTCACCGTTGCCGAACAGACAGCCCTCGACGCGGTCGGCACCGGCCATCACCCCGAACTCGGCCGCGGCAACGGCCGTCCCCCGGTCGTTGTGTGGGTGCAGCGACAGCACGATGGCGTCACGGTTCGGCAGGTTGCGGTGCATCCACTCGATCGAGTCGGCGTACACGTTGGGTGACGCCATCTCGACGGTGGCGGGCAGGTTGAGCACGATCGGACGATCGACCGTCGGCTCGATGACGTCCATGACAGCGGCGCACACCTCGACGGCGAAGTCCAGCTCCGTGCCCGTGTAGGACTCTGGCGAGTACTGCCAGTGGATGTCGGTGTCCGGCGTGATGACGTCGGCACACTTGCGCGCGACCCTCGCACCGTTGACCGCGATGTCGCGGATGCCGGCACGATCGAGGCCGAACACGACCCGTCGCTGGGTGACCGACGTCGAGTTGTAGAAGTGGACCATCGCCCGGTCCGAACCGACGAGGGACTCGAAGGTCCGCTCGATCAGTTCCTCGCGACACTGGGTGAGGACCTGGATGATGACGTCGTCCGGGATCCGGTCGTTCTCGATCAGGTCACGCACGAAGTCGTAGTCGGTCTGGCTCGCGGCGGGGAACCCGACCTCGATCTCCTTGAACCCCATGCCGACCAGCAGTTCGAACATGGCGAGCTTGCGCTGGCGGTCCATCGGGTCGATCAGGGCCTGGTTGCCGTCACGCAGGTCGACCGCCGCCCAGCGGGGGGCGCGCTCGATGCGCTTCGTCGGCCACGTGCGATCCGGGAGGTCGACCGTGATCTGCTCGTGGAACGGGCGGTAGCGGTGGACCGGCAGGCCGGATGGCTGTTGCTGCGGGATCCAGGACGGTGTACTCGGGTCGTTCATCGGATGTCGCTCCTGCGGTGGGGATGGCGCGACCGGCGACGCGAGAACTCCGCGGCGAGGATGCCGGTCTACCCGACCTCGCCGCGGCACCGAAGAAGCAGGAGTTCGACGTTCCGCATGGGAGGCAGCATACGGCAATGGGGCGCACGGGTCACGTCCCGCCCGGCTGTCTCGTGCCTGGTGCGGTGGCGACGACCCCTTCCCACCCGATCGGCTCACCGCCATCCGGACGAGGTTGGGGGCCCAGACCCGATCCCATCGGGAAGGGAAAGCGAGTGTGGCCGCCCGATACCACGACGAGCCGACCAGCGCGACGCCCGCCGCTGGGGAGGAGCACGCAGAGGCCTCGCTCCCCCAGCCCGAGGATCGGCAGACTGACGAGGCCATCGAGGCCTTCCTGGCCGGGCGAGTGCGGCGGTGAGAGCGGCGGCGCGCAACGGCTCGAGACCGAGCCGGTTGGCCCCACGACCGCGGGCGCTACGCTCCGGCACTCGATGCCAGCACCCACTGCGAGGTCCCCGTGCCGACCGCTTCGTCCGATCGATGCTGGGCCACCACGTGACGGCCGCGACGGCCCGGGTCGGCATGGTCGGCGGTGGACAGCTCGCCCGGATGACCCATGCGGCTGCCATCGACCTGGGGATCGAGCTCCACGTCCTGGCCACCACCCCGACCGACCCCGCCGTCCTGGCGGGCGCCTCCCACCGGATCGGTGAGCCCGACGACCTCGCTGCGTTGACCGCCTTCGCCGGCGAGGTGGACGTGGTGACCCTGGACCACGAACTGGTCGACGAATCGCACCTCGAGGTGTTGGCCGCCGCCGGACACCCCGTTCGTCCCCACGCTGCGGCACTCTTGCACGCCAAGGACAAGCTCCATGCCCGGACGCAGCTTGATGCGCTCGGTCTGCCCGTCCCGGCGTTCACTGCGGTCGAGGACGTCGACCAGGTCGTCGCGTTCGCGGCGGAGCACCGCTGGCCCGTGGTCATGAAGGCCCGGCGAGGTGGCTACGACGGCCGCGGGGTCGCGGTCGTCGACGGGCCGGATCAGGCTGCGGACGTCCTGTCGCGGGGCGGCGACTGGATGGTCGAAGCCCTCGTCGACATCCACATCGAGGTGGCCGTGTTGCTGGCTCGGCGGCCCGGCGGCCAACACGTCGCCTACCCGCTGATCGAGACGGTGCAACGGGACGGGATCTGCGTCGAGCTCATCCAACCCGCACGGGTCGACGACAGCGTGGCCACAGCGGCCATCGAGCTCGGGACCCGGGTCGCGGACGCGGTCGACGGTGTCGGGATCATCGCGGTCGAGCTGTTCGTCGGCCGCGACGGTGCCCTGACGATCAACGAACTGGCGCTGCGGCCGCACAACTCCGGGCATGCCACCATCGAGGCCTCCACAACGTCGCAGTTCCACAACCACCTGCGCGCCGTGCTGGACTGGCCACTCGGCGACACGTCGATGCGGACCCCCGTGGCCGCGCTGGTGAACCTGCTTGGGCCCGACGGTCCCGATCGGATCGCGGACCGTCTGCCCGCTGCTCTCGGGATCGCAGACGCACAGATCCACCTGTACGGCAAGGTATCCCGCCCCGGCCGGAAACTCGGTCACATCACGGTGCTCGGCGACAACGTCGAGGTCGCACGCGAGCGGGCCTGGGCGGCCACCAACCTGCTGGTTGGTCGTGACCAGACCGGCTGACCGCGGCCCCAGGCGCCCATCGCCCCGCCGACACGCTCTGCAGGACACCGGCCCGATCCGCCACCGGAGGTAGAGACCATGAACGAGGCCACCGCACCATCCGGCTCTGACGCCCCGCGTGTCGGCGTCGTCATGGGCAGCGACTCCGACCTCAGCGTCATGCAGGGCGCGGTCGAGGCGCTCGACCGCTTCGAGGTCGCGCACGAGGTCCACGTCGTGTCGGCCCACCGCGACCCGCAACGGATGCTGGCCTACGGCCAGGAAGCGGCGGGCCGCGGCCTGCAGGTGCTGATCGCCGGTGCAGGCGGAGCCGCACACCTCCCGGGGATGCTGGCGTCAGTGACGTCGTTGCCGGTCGTCGGGGTCCCGGTTCCCCTCCGCCACCTCGACGGGTTGGATTCACTGCTGTCGATCGTGCAGATGCCGTCCGGGATCCCGGTCGCGACGGTCGCGGTGGGCGGCGCCCACAACGCGGGGCTGCTCGCCGTCCGCATCCTCGCGGCTGGCGACCCTGAGCTCACGACCGCGCTGGACGAGCACCGCGAGGAACTCCGGGAGGCGTCCCACGAGAAGGACGAGCGCGTCCAGCGCAAACTGTCCGGAGGCACCGGGGGCTTCGGCTTCTCCGCCTGACGTCACGGTTCCCCCGGACCGGGGCGCGAACGATCCATCGCAGATCCTGGGTGGCTGGGGGGCAGGGGATCGAACCCTGGATTCCAACTCCAAAGGTTGGCGTGTTGCCGGTTACACCACCCCCCATCGGGGCCGTAGCACCGCGCGGAAGGGTAACGCAGCCCACACGCCGGTTCGGCCGTCGACCGTGACACCCACCGGCACGGTGACGCGGGCCACGAGCCGGCGACGTCAGTCCCGAACGATCTCCGGACCACCCGCAGGGGACAGCGCGACCTCGACCCGGTCGAACCGGTCAGCGACCAGCGCCGCGATCGACGCGGCATGCTCGGCCGACTCCGCCAGGCCGACCACCGTCGGACCGGATCCGCTGACCATCGCACCCAGGGCCCCGGCGTCGAGCAGAGCCGCTCTGTCGTCGGCCAGCTCGGGCCGGAGGTGGCATGCGGCCACCTCGAGGTCGTTGTGGAGCGCGGCACCGAGGGCCTCGGCATCGCCGGTCCGCAGTGCCTGGAGCACCGCGTCCGGCTCGATGTCGGAGCGACGGCCAACCTCGTCGTGGGCGCGGTAGACCTCCGCGGTCGACAGGGGTCGATCGCTGATGCCGACCACCCAGGCATACGCGCCGCGCGCCAGGACCTGGGCGGTCGCGGTGCCGATGCCCGTCGCCAGCGCGGTCCCGCCGCCGATGCAGAACGGCACGTCCGCTCCCAGGTCGGCCGCCAGGGCGCGCAGTTCGTCGCGATCCAGATCGGCCTCCCACAGGTGGTTGAGGGCCACCAGGGCCGCCGCCGCATCGGCCGATCCGCCGGCCATGCCGGCGGCGACCGGGATCGCCTTGCTGAGGTGCAGACGGGTCATCGGAACGTCGGGATGACCGTCACGGTCGCTGGTGCCGACCCCGATTGCCTCCATCAGACAGCGCGCGGCACGGACGGCGAGGTTGGTGTCATCGGCGGGGACCTGCCCGCCACCGTCCTGGGTGAACGCCAGTTCCATGAACCGACGTGCCGCCGGATGCGCGGCGTTCGGGCTGTCGAGCCGTGCCTTGACCGTGTCGTAGATCGACACCGTCTGGAGCACGGTGACGAGTTCGTGGTACCCGTCGGGACGTCGGTCGCGGATCGCGAGGAAGAGGTTGACCTTGGACGGCACGCGGACACTGACACAGGAGACGGATGTCGACGCGCGGTCGTTCACCCTGTCCCTCCCATCCGGGCCACCGGGCTCTCCCTCCCGGGGCACCACCATCGTACGGTGACGCGTGGCCCCCTCCTGACGCGCCCACCGCCCGCCGCGACGGTCAGCCCGTCAGGTGCCATCGCGCAGTACGGCAGCGAACGCACGGAACTCATCGGTCGACAGCGTCTCGGCGCGGGCACCGAGGTCGATCCCCGTGGCCGCGGCAGCTGCATCGAGGTGACCCGGAGGGGCGATCGCGCGCAGGGTGTTGCGCAGCGTCTTACGACGTTGGGCGAAAGCCGCCTCGACGACCCTGCCCACCCACCGTCGCTCCGCAGGATCGGGGGCGTCGTCGCGCCGGCGGAGCCTCACCATCACGCTGTCGACGTTGGGCACCGGGTAGAAGACGTTGCGGGGGATCGTGAACACCACCTCGACATGGGCGACCAGGTCGAGCTTGACGCTGATGCCGGCGCGGAGACGATCGCCCGGAGCGGCGCACCAGCGCTCTCCGACCTCACGCTGGACCATCACGAACGCGTCGGTGATGGCAGCGCAGTCGAAGGCGTGCACCACCAGTGGCGTCGCCACGTTGTAGGGGAGGTTGGCGACCAGCCGCGCGCTTCCGGACCCGATGAGTGCGCCCAGGTCGGCCTGCATCGCATCAGCGTGGACGAGTTCGATGTCGTCGCGGTCGCTGATCCGTGTGCGCAGGACCTCGACGAAGCCGGCATCGATCTCGATCGCGATGACCCGGCGCACCGCGTCCGCCAGGGTCAGCGTGAGCGACCCGAGGCCGGGCCCGATCTCCACGACGGTGTCCGTCGCATCGAGGTCGGCCGCCGCGATGATCCGCCGCACCGTGTTCGGGTCGACCACGAAGTTCTGGCCGGCGGACCGGCGCGGCGCGAGCCCATGGGCCGACAGCAACTCACGGACCTCGGGAGGAGTCAACGGATCGGTGATGGCAGCGCCTCGTCGGCCGGAGTGATGGACCGGGGGAGCCTACGCCGAACCCGGTCAGCTCAACCCGAGCATCCGTGAGCAGGCCGGCCACTGGTTACCCCAGGTCGCCCAGGGCTTCGCCAGGAGCCGCTGGGCCCGGTAGATCTGCTCCGCGCGCGATGCGTGATGGGGCATGCCGCTGCCTCCGACGGATCGCCAGGTATCCGGGTGGAACTGCAACCCGCCGTAGTACATCCCGTTGCCCGAGACGTTCGACCAGTTGCCGTTGGACTCGCACTCTGCCAGCCGGGTCCAGACCGGATCGTCAGCGGATGGCACACCGCTGGGCGCGCTGCGCGACCCCGAAGAGGAGGACGACGGCGGGGGCGGGGGCGGCGGGGTGCGGGTGCCGACGAGCACGACCCGATCCGTCGGTTCGCGGACGATCTCCTCGTCCACCAGTTCCCGGTCGACCTCGTCGCCGTCCACGAGCTTGACCTGCCATGTGTCGTGGCGCAGACCGTCTTCACCCTCGACGTCGACACGGGTGTTCCCCTGGTCCAGATCGTCGGTCTCGCGACGGACCTCGTCGTGCTCGAGCACCACCTCGTCGACCTCGTCGACGTACTCCACCCGTTCGATCACGACGTCGTCGACGAACACCAGGGGTGCTTCGAGAGCGACGTTGATGCGGTCGTCGTCGCCGAGTTCGATGCCTTCGGCCTCGAGCAGGCTCTCGACATCTTGGATCAGGGTCTCGACCGTCAGGGTCTCGCCGTCGACGGCGATCCGGACGTCCTGCGGGGTCCACACCTCGATCGCATCACCGTCGTCGACCGATGAGCCGAGAGCAGGCGTGACCCGAGCACCGTCGTCCGGCAGTTGTGCGAGGTCCGCTTCCGCCAGCACGTCGGCGACCGTGTCGACCGGTGCGACGACCCGACTGAGGAACAGCCCGTCGACCAGCACGTCGACGGTGGAGGCCCGCGCGACCTCGATGAGCATGCCGCTCTCGACCGGCGCATCGAGGTCGGGGCTGACCTCGTCGCCGTGATCCACGTCGACAGCCAGGCGGTCGAGGACATCACCGACGGTGTCGACGTAGGTTCGAACCGACGTCACCTCACCGTCGATGTCGACCTCAACGGTGTTCGACCACGCGAGGAGGCCCGCGGCGAGAACACCGAGGGAGAGGAGTCCTAGGAGAGAGGACCAACGGAAAGAGGGGACCGAACGGCCCAGGAATGAACGCATAGCCCGGAAGGGTAGGTCGGCTGACGGGGTCCGTGCACCTCCACACTGGCCTATCGGCCAGGTCAGTCCGGAAGCGCGAACGCCCGCCTGGTGTTGGCCAGGACCGCCTCCTCGACCTCCCCAGGCGCACGATCCTGGGCTGCAGCCAGGGCGTGCAGCGTCAACGGCACGTAGGACGGGTCGTTGGGCTTGCCACGGTGGGGATGCGGGGTGAGGAAGGGCGAGTCGGTCTCAGTCAGCAGCAGGTCCAGCGGGGTGGCCGCCGCCGCATCGCGCAGGCTCTGCGCGTTGGCGAAGGTCACGTTCCCGGCGAACGACAGGTACCAGCCCGCCTCAGCGCACCGTGCGGTGACGTCCAGGTCACCCGAGAAACAGTGCATGACGACCCGCGCCGGCGGACCCTGATCCTCCAGGATCTTGAGGCAGTCGTCCCAGGCCTCGCGGCAGTGGATCACCAGGGCACGGTCGTGCTGCTTGGCCAGATCGATGTGCGCCCGGAAGCTGGCCTCCTGCTGCGAGGGGGTGGTGTGGTCCCGGTAGTAGTCCAGGCCGGTCTCCCCGATCGCGACGACGGCGTCGTCCTGCGCGAGGCGCCCGATCACCTCCAACACCTGCGGCGTGGCTTCCATCGAGTCGTTGGGGTGGACGCCCACCGCGGCCCAGACGCCCTCGAAACGCTGTGCGGTGGCGACCGCCTGCGTCGACGAGGCCATATCGGTGCCGACCGTGATCATGGTCGAGACGTCCGCCTCGAGCGCCCGCGCGACCTGGTCGGCGGTGGAGAGACCATCGTGATGATCGAGGTGGCAGTGCGTGTCGACGTATGGCATCGCGGTCGGTACCCCCGTGGGTGGATGGTGCCCTGGCGGGCCGGGATGGTCTCTCGCCAACCCAAGACCCCTCGCTACCCCAGATGGGCGCCAGCGGCAGCGGTGCGCGGCGCCGGGAGATTGGTGAGCCGGCTGCGACGGATGGCCTCGAAGCCCCGGAGATTACCAGCGGGATCCTGTGTGCGCTGGGGGAACACCAGGGAGCGTTCCGGTCACCGGACCACGTCCGTGAGCGGCCTCGGTGGGTCAGGAACCCGCGTCGACGACCGCCTGGTAGACGTCCCGCTTGGGCACCTGCGCCGCCTCCGCCACGGTCGCGATCGCCTGCTTCTTGCTGACCCCGGTCGCGATCAGATCGCGGACCCGGCGAACCAGTTCGGCAGCGGAGACCGGCGCAGCGACCGGATCCGGCGCGCCGTCGATGACGATCGTCACCTCACCCCTCAGACCCTGCGAGGTCGTGGATGCCAGCTCCCCCAGCGTGCCCCGCAGCAACTGTTCATGCAGCTTGGTCAGTTCGCGGGCGACGACCGCGCGCCGATCGGCGCCGAGCGCGGCCGCCAGGTCACCGAGATCGGCCGACGCCCGGCGGGGGGAGGCGAACAGCACCATCGTGCGGCGCTCAGTGGCCAGGGCAGCCAGGCGCTCGCTGCGAGCCGCACCCTTCCGGGGCAGGAATCCGTCGAACGCGACCCGGTCGCTCGGCAGGCCGGAGGCGACCAGCGCGGCCAGGACCGCTGACGGCCCCGGGATCGGCTCGATGCGGATGCCGGCCGCGACCGCCGCCGCGATCAGCCGGTAGCCCGGATCGGAGACCGCCGGAGTACCGGCATCGGAGACGAGCACGACCCGCCGACCCTCGGCCAGGACCGCGAGCACCTCGTCGATCCGGTCCCGCTCGTTGTGATCGTGCAGCGACCGCTGGGGAACCTGACTGCCGATGTGCTGGAGCAGCTTGCCGGTCCGCCGGGTGTCCTCCGCCAGCACCAGGTCCGCGGTGTGCAGTGCCTCGGCAGCGCGCGGAGACAGGTCGCCGAGGTTGCCGATCGGGGTCGCGACGACCGTCAGGATCGCTGCCACCTCGACTCCTCTGGGTCTGTTGCCCCACCACCCGCGATCACACCGATGACCGGGGACACGTTCGATCCGCCGCCCGCAGAGCCTATGGCGGGCGGCAGCGTGGCGAACTCCTATGCTCCTGCGCTCGGGGTCGGTCCGACCGGGCTCGTTGCTGCTGCAGGTCCGATCGCGGACCAGGCAGATGGACGACGTGGGAGAACGTCGATGCGCCGTGTACTGCTCTTGTCGTTCATCGGGCCGCTCGTGCTGGCCACCGCGGGACTGGGGGCCGGCGGGTGGTACTACAGCGACGAACTGCTGCCGGCGCCGGTCCCGGGAGACCCGGTCTACGACGTCGAGGTCGTGGCGACCGACGAGTCCACGAGCACGCTCACCCTTGCCGCGACCGAGGGGGATCTCGTCGACCTTCCCATCGTGGGGTTCCAGACGGCCGGCGGGCTGCTCGCGCTCCAGGGGAACACCACGACCACCGCCGACGGGGTCGAGCGGTCCGGGGCTCTGCTCTCCGGCGCCTGGCCCGATGTGGGTGACCTCGGACAGGCGTCGGTGGCCACGTTCGCCGGGTCGCCGGAGGAGACGCTCGGCCTGACGACGACCACGATCGACATCGAAGGGGAACTCGGGCTGTTGCCGTCCTGGCGTGTCGTCGAGCCCGGCATGGACACCACCGGCACCTGGGCGGTCCTCGTCCACGGACGCGGTGCGGAGAAGGACGAGGCCAACCGGGCCCTGACCATCACCTCCGAGTTGGGCCTGCCCGGCCTGGCGGTCGCGATCCGCAACGATCCGGACGCGCCGGCCGACCCCGACGGCTACGGGCGGTTCGGCGACGTCGAGTGGCGTGATCTTGAGGTGGCCATCGACCACCTGCGCGAGACCGAGGACGCCGATTCCTTCGTCCTGGTCGGCTACAGCCAGGGCGCGGGCATCATCCTCAACTACCTGCGACGGGCCGACGGAGCCGGGGACGTCGAGGCAGCCGCGTTGATCTCACCGCTGGTGTCGATGGACGCAACGCTGGTCCAACAGGCGCAGGCACGCGACATCCCGGGGCCGTTGATCCGTCCGCTCCTGGTGTCCGCGAAGATCGTTACCCGGCTGCGGTCGGGGATGGTGTTCAGCAACCTCGAACACGCCCGCGACGCCGACGAACTGTCCACCCCGCTGCTGGTGACCCATGGCACGTTGGACTCCACGGTCCCGATCGAACCCAGCCGGGAACTGGCCGACGCACGTCCGGACCTGGTGATCTACGAGGAGTACGAGGGGGTCGAACACGTCCGTGAGTGGAACACCGATCGGGCCCGGTTCGAGGCCGACCTCCGCGCGTTCCTCAACCAGTACATCCCCGCACCCACCGGCTGATCGGTCGCGGGACGCGCCGGGAGGCAGCGACGATCCAGACGTTGTTGTCGACCTCCCAGGTGCCGCCGTCGAGGCTGAACGTGCCGGAAGTGACCAGGTGCTCGATCCGGGCGGTCACAGCAGGACCACGGATCGCAGGACCTCGCCGCGGTGCATCTTGTCGAACGCCGCCTCGATGTCGTCCAGTGTGATCGTCTCGGAGTCGAGCTTCCGGGGATCGATGTCGACGGCGATGATGGTGGTGGCACCAGCCACCTTGGCGCCCGCGATGGCCGCGTTGCATGTGTCGAAGCAGTACTGGGCCTCACCACGGGCGCAGGCCCGGCAACTGCCGCAGACCGCTCGCCAGTTGAGTCTCACGGAGTCGCCCGCCGCGACGTCGGTGACACCCTCGCCGACCACCTCGCCGACACCCGCGGCCTCGTGGCCGAGCAGGAACGGGAACTCGTCGTTGATGCCACCCTCGCCGTCGTGCAGGTCCGTGTGGCAGACGCCGCACGCCTGGATCGCCACCACCGCCTCACCGGGACCCGGGTCCGGGACCACGATGGCCTCCACGCGGACCGGCTGTTCCTCGCCGTGGGCGACCACACCTCGAACCTGCTGTGCCATGAGCCTGCCTCTCCCGTGTCGGCGTCGCGGTCGGACCTCCCGTCCCGACCCCTCGCAAGGGTCGCCAACCGCCGTGCGAGACCGCACCAACACATCGGGAACGTCCGATGGGTTCCGCCGGGCAAACGGGTGGCGAGCCCGGTCGGCCACCTGCACGGTCGTCGCATCGACGATGACCGGGGCATCGATACCCATCGATACAGTGGGCGGACCGTTGAGCGGAGGATCGGTGGAGGTGACAACCGGTGCGACGCGCCGGATGTTCGTCGCCCTCGCGGTGACGACCACCGCCGGGTTCGGACTGCTGCTCTACGCCGTGAGCGTCATGCTCGAGCCCATGACGGTGGAGTTGGGCTGGTCAACGGCGGCACTCTCCGCCGGACCGACCGTCGGGCTGTCCGTCTCCGGGCTCTGCGCTCCGGTGATCGGCCGGACGATCGACCTGCACGGGGGACGCACGGTCATGACGCTCGGTGCCGTGATCGGGGGTTCTGGCGTGCTGGTGTGGTCGGTGACGAACCTCTACCCGATCTACCTCGCGGCCTGGGTCGTGATCGGTATCGGCATGGCGATGTCGCTGTACGAACCGGCCTTCGCCACGATCGTCCGGCATGCGCCGGGCCAGCGACGGGAGGGGATCCTGGGCGTGACCCTGCTGGGCGCCCTGGCCAGCACGATCTTCATCCCGTTGGCCGCCGTGCTGGTCGACGCTGTCGGCTGGCGGGCCGCGCTGGTGGTACTCGCCATCGGTCACGTCCTGCTGTCGGCGCCGCTCTGCCTGCTCTGGGTGCCGCGCACCGGGAGCATCGTGGCTCCTGAGCCGTCGGAGACATCCGGCGGCCTCCGAGCCGCTCCCGATCCGGACGACGGTGCCCCCCCATCCGCTGCCACGTCGGGCGCCGACGATGGGCGCGACACTCCGCTCGACGCGCCGACCCTGGCCACAAGCCCACGCCTCCGACGCATCGTGCTCGCCCATGTGCTCGGCGGATCCGCGACCCAGGCCATCGGAGTGCACCTGGTGGCGGCGCTGGTCGCCTCCGGCCGGACCCCAGGACGGGCCGCAGCGATCGCGAGCCTCCTCGGCATCGCGAAGGTGGTCGGCAGACTGGCCGTCGGCGCGGCGGCGAAGCGCGCTGCGACCCGGCCGGTACTGGTCACCTGCCTGGTGCTGATGGGGGTGGGCCTGGCCCTGCCCGTCGTCCTCCAGACGGGCGCGTCCGACGTGATCATGGTGCTCGCGTTCGGCGCCGGAGCGGGGGGGATGACCGTGATGCAGCCGTTGTTCCTCGTCGATCAGTTCGGGCCGACCGTCTACGGGCTGACCGCCGGCCGTCTATCCCGCGTGGGCAAGCTGAGCTTCGCGGCCGCCCCACTCCTGGTGGGTGCCATCGTGACACTCACCTCCAGCTACACCCCGGCCTGGGCGCTGCTGGCCGGCGGCTGCCTGCTCGCTGCGGTGGTCCTGCCCGGGACTGCTCCGAGGATGGCAGCTCCGAGCTGACTCACTATCCTCGGCGACCGTCGACACATCGAGGTCGCCGAGCATCACCTCGGCTGCCTGCTTACGGACGGAGGGTGGGCAGTGGAAGCGTTACGGGCGCGCTTCGGCAAGCCCGTCGTCGTCGGCCTGATCGCTCTGGTCGCGCTCGCGCTCGTCACGGTTGTCGCCGTGATCATCTGGCTCAACACCTCGCTCGATCGAGTTGGGGTGGATGGGCTCGGGTCCGGTACCACGCCCGCCGACGAGGCCAGCGCTGTCGCCGGCCGGGACAGCGATGACCCAGCCGACGACGGTGACGACGAACGACCGGAGCCGGACGCTCGCGCTGTGACCATCCTGCTGCTGGGCTCCGACACCCGGCAAACGCTCAGCCCCGACGAACGCGCCGAACTCGGAACCGGCAACGTGGGAGGGGAACGCACCGAGTCCATCGCACTGGTCCGACTGGACCCGGACGCGGACTCCATCCGCCTGCTCAACGTCCCCCGCGACACGCTGATCACCCGCTGCGACGGCAGTCGCGGCCGGATCAACGCCGCCTACGCGATCGGCGAGCGCACCGACGTCGGGGGGATGACGTGCGTCGTCCAGACTCTGATCGACTGGTCCCGGGTCCCGATCAACCACGTCGTCAAGGTCGACTTCCGTGGTTTCGTCGACATCGTCGACACGCTCGGCGGGGTCCCCATCGACCTCGACGAGCCGATCCGTGACCGTCGCGCCAACCTCGATCTGCCGGCTGGCTGCACCCGACTGGATGGCGCCCAGTCCCTGGCGTTCGTCCGGGCGCGCAGCATCGATGACGACTTCGGTCGGCAGGCCCGCCAACAGCGGTTCCTCGAGGAACTCCGCCGCGAGATCGTGGGGATCGGCATGCTCGACGAGCCGGTGCGGTTCGTCCGGACCGCCCAGTCGGTCGCCAGCAACCTCGAGGTGGATGACACCCTCACGCTCCGTCGGATCGAGCAACTGGCACGTCAGCACCTCACGACGCTGCGGGCGCCGCTGGATGGACGCTCGATCCCCGGCACGATCGACGCATCCAGCGGCATCGCGTTCCTGAAGGCCGACGAGGCCGCCGCGCGGGAGCTGTTCGACTGGCTGGTCCACGGGTCCGAGGAGCTCCAGGACGGCGACCGCGCGACCGGCGATGACAACGGCGACCGCGCGACCGACGCTGACACCGGTGACGCGAACGTGGCCGAGGATGACGCGGCCGATGACGGACCGGCGGCCAGTGATCCCAGCGACACGCCCCCCAGCTGCTGAACCGTCCACGCACGGCACGCCTGTCGAACCCCCTGGGCGTTCTGTGTCCGGGCCGCCCCTCTCTCCCAGCGCCACATCCGTGGATGCGACGTCAACCCCCAGGTGCCAGTCATGTCAGATGTCGTTGTCATCGGTGGCGGATACGCGGGCGTCCACGCGGCGTACGCAGCCATCCGGGCCGGCGGACAGGTCGCGCTCATCGAGCCGACCGGTCGGCACGGACTGGTCACACGTGGCGCCGCGATCGCCGGTGGCCGATCGCCGCTGACAGATGTGGATCTGGGGCTCGACGAGCTGTTCGACCCGTCAGATGTCGAGGTGGTCGCATCAGCTGCCGTGGGCATCGACCATGCCACGCGGACGGTGTCGACCGCTGACGGTCGACGCTGGCCCGGCGAGTCGATCGTCATCACCAGCGGCGCCGTCGCCGCGCCGCCCCGGGTCGAGGGTGCTGCGGAACACGCCTGGCAGCTGGGCTCCGCCGAGGACGCCATCGCACTGCGGGAACGCCTGACGATCGCGGGGCCGATCGTCGTGGTCGGCGGCGGCGCGACCGGCGTGCAGCTGGCCGCCGAGGTCGCTGGCAGCTACCCGGATCGGCACATCACCCTGGTCGAAGCCGGCGATCGGCTGCTTCCGGGTGAACCCCGCCGCCTGGGACGCGGAGCAGCGCGGATCCTGCGGACGGCCGGCGTCCACATCCGGACCTCGGCTCCGGTGGAGCACGTGACCGCGAGCGGTGTCCGGTTGGCGGACGGATCCCACGTCGACGGGGTCGCGC
>Ga0207421_10000778_pt1 | contig 41261 bp, 33 predicted proteins | sample SodLakKL_010_SED_4_FD_187542 | JGI IMG/M metagenome (GOLD analysis project Ga0207421, IMG submission 187542) | Alkaline sediment microbial communities from Lake Tanatar, Kulunda Steppe, Russia - 8KL_010_SED (SPAdes) (version 2) | ecosystem: Environmental > Aquatic > Non-marine Saline and...
AAGTTCAAACATGCAAGGATGTAAATTACTGTTAATCAATTTAAAAACTATAAAATATTTAGATGAATGTAAGAAAGTATCACACAAAAAAAATCACGCCAAGCCGCAAGGACGCCAAGGGAAAAATCATAAATGATTTTTTCATCTTTGCGTACTCTTTAAATGCGACTATATTAATACAACTCCCTAAAAATACTAAAAGCAGAGTTTTGTGATGAAAATTAAGCTATTTATACTTTGTGGCATTGCGCCTTTGCGTGAGATTTATATATTTAAAAGTATTTATCAACTGTAAAATCAGCTTAAAAATTCCAATATCTGATAAAACTACCTACCAATCAAAAATTTACAATTATTAAATATATTCTTCTTTGGTTGTTATATTTTTGAATCATTGTCTTTACAAAAAAAAAACATATTTTTACGCTTTTATTTTCAAAAAATGGTCTATATTGATCATATTATCCCGTTATATAATAACTTTGCTCTTTAACGGAATAATCAAAAAAAACAAGACAAAAAAGTCAAAATGTAGAGAATACACTTTAAAAGCAACCCATGAGCGCAAAAGAAGCCCGAAAGCCAACTTTTACTGAAGCTATTATTCCTGTCGCATTTCTAACAGTGCTAATATCAATAAATGTATCCATTTTTGGCGCAGATTCATTAGACGGATCCAATCAAATTGTGCTTATATTATCAGCCACAGTAGGAACAATTGTAGCTTTGCGCATAGGTATAAAATGGGAGCAATTACAAAAAGGGATTGTCAATAGCATAAGCAATTCAATGGCTGCCATACTGATACTTTTGCTTATAGGTTCATTGGCAGGAACATGGCTTTTAAGTGGTGTTGTACCGGCTATGATCTATTACGGGCTTCAAATTTTGAATCCAACAATTTTCCTGGTGGCTGCATGTATAGTAAGTGCAATAGTATCTTTGGTGACAGGCAGCAGCTGGTCAACAGTAGCTACTTTAGGTGTGGCTCTATTAGGGATTGGAACTGCCCTGGGAATTCCGGTAGGAATGGTAGGAGGTGCTATTATTTCCGGAGCATATTTTGGTGATAAAATGTCACCTTTGTCAGATACAACCAACCTTGCACCGGCAATGGCAGGCACTGACCTTATCACTCACATACGTTACTTAGCCTGGACTACCATACCAAGCATTTTAATAACAATAATTATTTTTTTGATCATAGGATTAACGCGGGAGCCCGATGCTGCCCCGGAAGATATAACACCCATATTAAATGCTATAAGTGGTACATTTAATATTACGCCCTGGTTATTTTTAGTGCCTGCTTTGGTAATAACATTGATAACGCAAAAAGTTCCGGCAATCCCTGCTCTTCTTATTGGCACCCTGGCAGGTGGATTTTTTGCTATATTTCTTCAACCGCACATAATTGAACATGTTAGCAATATAACAGATAATTTTTCTTTAGCATCATATATTGCCGTTATGAAAGCTATGTACACTGAGATCAGTGTGGAAACTGACCACGAAATGGTTAACAACTTGTTGGTAACAGGAGGAATGAGTGGCATGCTTAACACAGTATGGCTAATCATATCTGCAATGATCTTTGGTGGGGTTATGGAATCAAGTGGTTTACTGCAAAGAATTACCGAGTCTGTTATTAAGCTGGCCCATTCTACCGGTTCCCTGGTTGCAACAACAGCTTTTACATGTATGTTCTTTAATGTAACAGCCAGCGATCAATATCTTAGTATTGTCGTTCCCGGCAGAATGTTTGCCAATACTTACCATAAACGAAACCTATCACCCCAAAACCTGAGCCGTACCTTAGAAGATGGTGGAACGGTTACCTCAGTGCTTGTACCCTGGAATACTTGCGGAGCAACACAAGCATCAGTACTTGGTGTACCAACACTTGTCTTTCTGCCTTATGCCTTTTTCAATATCATAAGTCCATTTATGTCAATCTTCTTTGCATATATGAACATTAAGATATCACGCCTTAAAAACAATAATGATGAAGCCATAAACAAAAACCCAACCTGATGAAGCGTGTTATAATTTCAGTAACCAATGATATTGTAACTGACCAACGCGTCATAAAAACAGCAAATCTGCTTTACGAAATGGGGTTTGAGACACTCATAGTTGGCAGGAAAAGACGTAACTCATTGAATTTCAACCAAAGTAATATCAAAATAAAAAGATTCAATCTAATCTTTAATAAAAAATTTCTTTTTTACGCTGAATATAACATGCGGCTGTTTTTATATCTGCTTTTTAAAAGAAGTCACTTTTACATTGCAAACGACCTCGACACCTTATTGCCTAACTATCTAATATCAAATTTAAAAAACAAGCCTTTAATATATGATTCACATGAATATTTTACCGGCGTACCTGAAATCCAAAACCGCCCTATCGTAAAAAAAACATGGAAGCTGATTGAAAAAAACATCTTTCCAAAATTAAAAACTACAATAACAGTAAATGAGTCAATTGCCGGGCTTTATGAAAAAGAATACGGCATTCGCCCTATAGTTGTCCGTAATGTTCCGAAAAGTCAACCTGACTTTATACCTAAAAGCCGCAAAGAGCTTAACTTGCCGGAAGATAATAAAATTATACTCATGCAGGGTGGGGCTATCAATATTGATCGGGGTGCCGAAGAGTTATTGTTGTCAATGAAACCCGAATACGGACTTAAAAACATAATATTATATTTTATAGGTGGTGGTGATGTAATTAAAATATTAAAGAAAATGGCTGTTGAAAATCAATTAGAAAATAAAGTACATTTTATTTCTAAAATGGATTATTCAAAATTAAAACATTATACAGCCAATGCCGATATGGGTGTAACACTCGATAAAGGAAACTCACTAAACTACTTTTATAGCCTGCCCAATAAGCTTTTTGATTACATAATGGCAAAGATCCCGGTACTTGCTTCTCCTTTGCCTGAAGTTAAAAAAATTGTAAAAAATTATGATATTGGACTTATAGTTGAAAATCATGAACCACAACATATTGCCTCAAAAATCAAAGAAATGCTCTCCAACGAGAATAATTATAACAAATGGAAAGCCAATACTCATAAAGCTGCTAAGGAATTATGCTGGGAAAATGAATCAGTAATTCTTAAAGAACTATTTGAAACCCTCACAAACTAATCATTCAAAAAAGATAGTGAATTAAACATGAGGGTTCCATGGATTAAGAACTAAGGACATTAATTTTATTTATTATGCATTATTAGAAATCAGAACTTTAAACACATTTTATACGAATGAAAAGGTAAGCCGGTGAGGGAATCATGTTTTAAGTGTTCGCAATTAATATAAATTGAACATCAACACAAAAATTTAACACAGTACCTTTGCGTGAGATCTAAATTTCCGTTTGTTGGCTATGATTTTGATTTTCAATACGATATTCAGGGTTAAGATCTTCTATTTTACCATTTTCACATTTAAAAATACGAGCAAGATATTTTTGAATAAGAGTATAATCATGTGTTGCCATAAGAACGGCTCTTCCTGTTTTGCTTATTTCGAACAGCAGTTCTATAATTCCTTCACTTGTATCGGGATCGAGGTTTCCTGTGGGCTCATCAGCAAGAATAATATCAGGATCATTAATAAGCGCTCTTGCAATTACCACTCTTTGTTGTTCACCACCAGAGAGCTGATGAGGCATTTTAAAACCTTTTGTTCTCAGTCCGACCTTATGAAGTACGTCATTCATCCTTTCCTCCATGGCAATCTTGTCGCGCCACCCTGTAGCTTTCATCACAAACAAAAGATTATCACGAATTGAACGGTCACTAAGAAGCTGAAAATCCTGAAATACGATGCCAATCTTACGTCTAAGAAAAGGGATCGTGCGTGGTTTAATATTGGCAAGCTCTATGCCGGCAACTTTAGCATAACCATCAATTAAAGGCAAATCGGCATACAATAACTTCAATAAACTGCTTTTCCCGGTGCCGGTTTTGCCTATAATGTAACAAAACTCTCCACGATCTATTTCGAGCGTAACATTTGACAAAACCAATGTACTCTTTTGAAAAACCGATACCTTATCTAATTCAATAATAGTGTCAAGTGGCATAATTATTATACTAATGTAATTTATACAAAAGTATAATTTTTCTCAAAACCAAAATGTAATTGTTATGTAAAAAGATTGGGTTTTTTGTTCAAAAGGTTTCTAATGGTTGAGGGGTTGAGAGGCTGAGGTGCTCAAATGCTTAATACCCCTGCGCCAACACATCAGCTATATGCATAGTTTTCAGGGGTATGTTGTTTTGCTCGATATAACTTCTGAGGTTCATCAGGCAGGAAGCTTCCGTAGATATTATTACTTCTGCCCCGGTATCAATAGCATGTTCAACTTTTTGCTGTGCCATTGCTACTGAAATAGGTTCAAATTTAATGGAAAAAGTCCCTCCAAAACCACAACAAACATCACTTTCCTCCATTTCAACAATCTCAAGGCCTTCAACTTTAGAAAGTAATTGTCGCGGTTCACCATTAAGGCCATATTCACGTAATGCAGTACAGGCATCATGAAAAGTTGCTTTACAATTGAAAACCGCACCAATATTATCCTTTTTCAATATATTAACCAGGAAATCGGTAAATTCATATATCCTGCCGGAAAGCTCGCGGCTATCATAATGCAAAGATGAGTTGTTAAACATTTCAGGATAATAATTTTTTATCATTCCTATACATGAAGCTGAAGGACCGACTATTAGAGAATCCCCTTTGAAGTCTTTAATAAATTTTTCTGCAACACATTTAGCATCCTCCCAAAAACCTCCATTAAAAGCCAACTGTCCACAACATGTTTGGTTAGGATTATAATTAACTTCCACTCCTACCCTTTCAAGCACTTTAACCATATTCATGCCTGTTTCAGGAAACAATTGGTCAATAAAGCAGGGGATAAAAATATCAACTTTGTTTGTTTTCATATGTTTGTTTTGTTTGTGGTTTTGGAGTTTTTAGTGTTGTTGATTTTTCTATTGTTGAATTGTTCTATTGTTAAATTGTTCTATTGTTAAATTGTTCTATTGTTAAATTGTTAAATTGTTTATAGTCATTGGTGGTTTTCACTTTTCACTTTTCACTTTTACACACGCAAAATGCCTCTGCCTCATTATTTCAAAAAGCACTACACCGGTGGCAACAGAAGCATTTAAAGATCCGGTCTTGCCTTTCATAGGAATACTAACCTGGTTATCTGATAATTTCAGACAAGCTTTTGATATACCCTTATCTTCTGAGCCGATTATTATAGCGGCAGGATCATTAAAGTCTGCCTCATATATGCTTTGTTTGCTTTTATCTGTAGTTCCGATTACTTTTAAGCCACACTCTTTTATAAAAGATATTGTTTCAAGTAAATTATTTTCTCTACATACCGGTATTCTGTTTAAAGCCCCTGCAGATGTTTTGATGCTAACGGCATTAACCTCAGCGCTATATTTTTGTGGAATTATCAAAGCATGAACACCCGCACATTCAGCAGTTCGGGCAATGCCTCCAAAATTACGCACATCAGTAATGCCATCTAAAATCAAAAGCAGCGGTACCTCACCACTATCCCAGGCATTAGTAATGACATCCTCAACCTTCCAGTATGTAATGTGCGAAATATATGCAATAACACCTTGATGATTTTTTTGAACAACCTTATTTAACTTTTCAACAGGAACAACCTGATAGTGAATATTTTTTTTTCTTATTTCTTTAAAAAGAGCCGAAAAATTCTCACCTGTCAAGCCTTTCTGGATCAGGACTTTTTCGGGAATCTTATTCTCTTTTATTGCTTCAAATACAGGCCGAATGCCATATATAACGTTTTCCAAAATATAATCTATTTTATGTTTATAAAAGTACAGATAATTTATCTACAAGTTATCTTCTGATTTTATCAACAACCTGAAACCAAGGGTTCTTATATTCAGGTTTTCTAATCAATTCATAGCAAGTTTTTCCTAAGGGAGCTTCGGTTTTTTCAAAATAAAACTCAGTTACTGGCATATGCCATGAATCTCTATAAGTCCATTTTTCGGAATAATCATCTTTGTATATTCTATCCGGTTGGCCAAAAACGGAATATATCATTCCACGATCAGTTTTCCACCCCTGCTTCCATGTAGTAAAAAATTTATTTGATTTTTGCACATTATTATAGTAACTGTCTATCGCTTTTTCACCTCTTAACTGTGTCCCGGCCATTGCAGTCCAAAAAATATCAACGGCATCCGCTGCATCAGGATGTGCCTTTAAAGTTTCAAGTTCTTCACCGGTAGTAAGGTAGCGCAATGGAGGCAGCTTTTGAGCTTCTTCTACCAAATAAGGAAAACCCTCATGATAATAATACATTGATGTACCTCCAACAACTTCGTTGTTATTATGATTAAGGTTGTATAGTCCGGTTAACTCAACAGGTAGTGTTGCAACACCATTCTCAAAATTTATTTGAAAGACAGTATCAGCTTTGATTTCATTAATTGGCTGCAGCTCTTCGGCAAAAGGAGGAGCTGCCACGGATTGTTCACCGGAATAAATTCTAATATATGCTTCTTTTGATATATCCTCGCTGTATTGTAAGGTATACTCCCCACTTTTCGGTAGCTTAGGTAAAAATTGCAAAACTTCATTCTCATCATAAACTTTATAATACTGGAAATTGTGAGCATCAAATTTATTAATTTCGAGCAAATTAGTGCTTTGAGCTTGACTGTTTAGATCAAACATTTTCACCTGCATTATAAAATTAGCCGCGGGAGGTATGTCAACTATAAGACTATCTATAAGTTTTAAATCAGATTTATATAACAATGTATCGGTAAAATCAACAGAACTACTATCAATCAAAACTCCACTATCAAAAGAACTAAAAATATTATATTTAATTCTATAGTTAGCTTTATGAGGTTTACCTTCAGAAGTTTGTTCATATAAAAGTTCATCAGGATTGATCTTATAGAAAAGAGTGCTGGCAGCTTCGGAATGATGAAAAACCAAATATTCAGGATTTAGTTGAAATTTTGTTTCATCATACAAATAATTAAGTTCCTGGTGTGATAAACTTTTTTGGGTTTTACAACCCTTAAGTCCTAACAACACAATAAACACTATAATAAATACAATAAAATGTTTGATTGTCATGATTGTTTTTATTAAATTTTGTTTACGAAAATACAAAAGCAAATTCACATAACTTCAAAAGTACGCTAAATATACTTATTAAAAGGTACTTACAAAACCCACATGCACTTTTACATCATTAAAATTAACCGGTTCTTCCTGTCTTTTGCCAAAAGCAAAAAATAAAGACATAATACCTGCGGGAAGCTCCTGAGAAATACCAACTCCTGCACCCATGGGCAAATCTTTGTAAGTACTCGTAGTTTTTCTTTCGAAAAACCCACCATTTGCAAAAACACTCAAATAGGAATTATGACCTATTACATACCTGTACTCAGCTAAAAAATAGCCATATGCTGATGCAAGTATTGATTCTTCATCAAAACCGCGCAGACTGTTCAAACCACCAATCCGAAACAGTTCATTATCAAAAATCCCATCACCTATCATTATACCTCCATCACCTTTTAAAAAAACAGCGCTCCTGTCCATAAAAGGAAAAACATGTTGTAATGATAACCTACCTGTGTATTGATTTGACTTCAGTTCAATATCATCATAAATATGGTCCGGCAAGCTGTTGTTTTTCTTAATATTACGGTTACCTGCTGCAACTTGTATGGAGTGATTAAACCCTTCCCTGGGGTCAATATTAAAAAGTTCCGAACGATAATTAGCACTAATGCCATATAATATGGTTTGATAATCTATAATACCGGGTAATTCATCCGCAAGCTGATACCTTTCAACCTCTAGTAATTCCGAAGTTTTCCAATCCACAAAAATATCCGCACTAAAGTTATTTGAAAAGCGGTATCCTAAAGCAGGTTTTCTTTCTATCTGAAGATAAGTAGAGTCTTGTTTCCTCATCCTAAATTTCATCTCAGCCATAAAAGATGAATAAAACAGGTATGGATATCCTGCAGTAAGATCAAGTGATTGAGTACCATGTCCCAAACCCTGCCATCTAAAATCCATCCACTCTCCTCTTTCAAAACTATTAATTAAATGCAGATTTAATTGACCTGTAAGCCTCATCGCATTATCAACACCTTCATCATAAACAACACCTGCAATACCATCAAATCGATTAGCGCTACGCTTTTCAAGACCTACATTTACTTCAGCGTGCGTTTCAGTAAATAACACCACCGGTTCTCCGGTTATTTCGACAAAATCAAGAGCTTTCAATTTATCATCCAGATTCTTAAACACATCTTCACTATAACTTTTTTCAGGCTTTATTCCTGTATGCATTGCAAGAAACCGGGGATTGATATTTACATTACCTTCTACTTGCAGGCTATCAAAAACTATATAATTGGAGGGATCAACAAATAATTTACCTATTATAGAATCACCTTTAATCTTTGGACTGTTTAAACTAACATTGGCAAAAGGATATCCGTTATTTTGTAAAAATTCTAAAATTTCTTTGGTAAGGTTTTCATATTTTCCCGGTATAATACCATCAGAACCAAAATATTTGTCATCGGAAAGAGTAGCTTTAACTTCCTCACCAAGATTACCTGGTTCTAAAAAGTACTTAATCTTTTCCCCCGGCTTCAAAGTGCATTTAACTTTCAAAGAATCACGATTACAACTAACTTTTTCAGCCGTCAAAAAACCTAAATAATGTAATTGCTCAAATATATTTTCAAGCTCATGATCCACCTCAACTTGCAAGGACAGCTGTGTGTTGTATTGTATATCATTGTGCAACTCTTCATTATTTTCTTTAAAAACCACCTCAAAATCAATCACATCCTGCGAATATGTATTATGAAAAGCGCAATTAATAAATAATGTTAATATCAATATTTTAATAAAAACAAACATTTGTAGTCAATTAAACCATGTTATACCTAAATTTCTAAATTAAAATTTAATAAATAACAAAAAACAATAATTTGTAATTTTTTTAAGTTAACATGAGTCATTTTATAATTTTAGGTTATATTTAATAAACCAAAATTGTAAAATAATATTTTACTGCGAGATTATAGATTTATTTAAAATGTGAATTTAACAAAATCTTATCGAATTTCTTAGTACCTAATAAAAGCACCTAAGGTTTTTACAACCTCCAGTCTATCAATTCCTTCCCTTGTGATTTAAGAATTTCATTTGTTTTGGAAAAATGACGACAGCCGAAAAATCCTCTGTCAGCAGAAAATGGCGACGGATGCGGAGCTTTAAGAACAAAGTGCTTTGAGGTATCAATGAGAGTTTCTTTAGCTTGTGCATATTTTCCCCATAACAAAAATACCAGTCCACTCTTTTTTTCGGATAATATTCTTATAACCTGGTTGGTAAATTGTTCCCATCCTTTATTTTGATGCGATCCGGCTTGCCGGGCTCTAACAGTAAGTGTAGCGTTGAGCAGTAATACGCTTTGCTGTGCCCATTTTTCCAAATTGCCATTTTTGGGAATGGGAATTCCCATGTCGCTATGTAATTCTTTAAAAATATTGACAAGGGAAGGGGGTTTGGTGATATTGTCATTAACAGAAAAACACAGCCCATTTGCCTGACCAGGCCCATGATAAGGATCTTGTCCAAGTATTACAGCTTTAATATTATCGAAAGGTGTATAGTTAAATGCAGCAAATATCCTTGAGCCAGGAGGATAAATTGTATGTTTTTTTTTCTCTTCCAAAAGAAATTCTTTTAGTTGTTTGAAATAATCTGATTGAAATTCAGATATAAGATATTCCCTCCAGCTATCTTCAATATTGGGATCTATACTTTTTTCATCAGGCATAAATAACTAATTTGATAATTTTTAGTTTGTTTTAATTAATTTGTGTTTATTAACTTTCGAAATTACATAAACTTTATAAAATTTAAAACTACATATAAAATCAACATTGAGCTAATAATAAGATTCGTTTAAAAGTACTAATTTTGCATTTCAAATAAAAGTAAAAACAAGTTATATAACAATCGTGTCAATTATGAGTATATCAAATTTATATCCTGTAGTAACTGAAAATTTCAAAATGGATGGCGGTGCCTGTAGTGGAGTTGTTCCTAAGTCGATTTGGAGCAAACACATAGAGGCCGATGAAAACAACATGATACCCGTTACTTCACGCTGTCTTCTTATTGAAGCACAAGATCGATTAATTCTTATAGATACGGGTATGGGAGACAAACAAAGCGAAAAATTTTTCAGTTTTTATTACAGGTTTGGCGATGACAGCCTTGAAAAGGCTTTTAAAGATTTGGGTTTTGAATATAGCCAGGTAACCGATGTAATATTTACACACTTGCATTTTGACCATGTAGGTGGAGCAGTAAAATGGGGAGCAGACGGTAAAACACCTGAGCTTGTGTTTAAAAATGCAACACATTATTGCACAAAAAAGCAATGGGATTGGGCATTAAACCCAAATCCAAGAGAAAAAGCTTCTTTTTTCCCGGAAAACTTTATGCCTCTATACGACTCCGGTCACCTTGAATTAATCCATGAGCCCGGCAAATTTATTGATGGTATGAAACTTGAAATTTTCGATGGACATACCAGGGGTCAGATAATTCCATTTATTGAATACAAAAACCGCACTGTTGTATTTATGGCTGATTTTATATCTTCTGCTTTTAATGTACATGTGCCTTTTGTATCAGGTTATGATATAGACCCTTTACTTTCAATGAACGAAAAACAAGCTTTTCTTGAAAAAGCCCTCAATAACAACTATGTCTTGTTTTTTCAACATGATTATAAAAATGAATGCTGTAATATCCATAAAACCGAAAAAGGGTTCAGGGCTAAAGAATTGTTTAAGCTTTCTGATTTGTAAATCTTAAGGTGACGGGTGACGGGTCGCACGGAGTTTTTTATATGTTCTCTTTAGGTGGTATGAGATCGTTATAAACCATAGCGCCTCCATCAATTTTTATGATACTGCCTGTAATCCACGAAGATTTTTCTGATAGTAAAAATTCAATAAGGTTGGCTATGTCTTCTGGCTGCCCTACACGTTCAAGCGGGTATCTACCCCTGGCATTTTTTAGAAGCTTATCGTAATCCTCTTGATTATTAAAAATTTTATTATCAAGGTGTATTGGAGTTTTTACAAGAGCCGGATTGACCGAATTTACACGTATTTTGTATGGAGCTAAATCACCGGCCAAAAACTCCGTAAGCATATCAAGGCCGGCCTTGCTAACAGAATAAGCTATACTGCTTCCCGGTTTAAGGGAAGCTACAGAAGAAACATTTACAATAGATGCGCCTTTTGCTTTTTTTAATAAAGGTAGCATAGTACGCGTAAACAGGTAAACTCCATTAAGGTTTATCTCCAGGTTATATTTCCATGTTTCATAATCTATCATTTCCATCCCGCCTTTGGTCAAAACACCGGCATTATTCACCAAACCATGCAGCTTTCCGTAATTTTCTTCTATATGATCTGCAAGCTTTTGACAATCACTGCTTTTTGTTACATCCCCTTCTAAATAAGTTACATTACCAGGTATATCAATTTCTTTAGCAGCTCTTTCTATCTTTTCCTTACTGCGCGAAAATGAAATAACATGGGTGTTTTCATCTGAAGCTAATTGCCTTGTAGTTTGTAAACCAATACCTGAGCTACCACCTGTAATTACAATAACTCTCTTATCCATATTAAAGTTTTTTGTTTATTAAAGTAAAATACAAAATTAGTGTTTTGATTTTTTATAACAATTTACATCAAGCTGATTTTGCAAATAAGCTAAATTAAATTCTGTCTTATCCAAGTATAGAAATAAATTAAGCAAAATAAAAATATTTTTTAATAACAAGTGTTTTTAGTAATTGGAAAGTTTTTTAAAAAATATGTTATTTTGCATTAAAAAAATATTGACCATATGATATATACACGTTTTATTTTATCAGCTTTCATAGTTTTTTGTTTTACTTTTTTCATAGAAAAAGAATTGTATTCTGTTAATTATAATGCAATAGAAGAATTAGAAGAAAAAAGTTTAATTGAGGAGGAAGATGAGAAGGAGGATGAGGAAGAAGAAAAAGAGGAAGAAGAAGAAGAAGAACCCTGGAGTATCTCCGGCGATTTTTCCCAGGTCTTTAATCAAGCAAGCTTCACCAATTGGGCTGCCGGCGGTGAAAGTTCTTTTAATGCGACGTCTGCTGCAGAATTAGAGGTCAATTATGAAAAAGATAATCTTTCATTTGAAAACTATCTTGATTTACGTTATGGGATCTATAAAACAGAGGGTCGATCCATAAGGAAAAGTGATGACAGAATTGATTTCACTTCAAAATTTGGCCGAAAAATAACAGAGAAACTTAGCTCTTCATTCCTGTTAAATTATAGATCACAGTTTACACCGGGCTATGATTATTCGAATGACGAAGAAGTGATATCCAGGTTTATGGCTCCCGGTTATACTACAATCTCCATGGGTTTTGATTATAAACCATGGGAATTCCTATCTGTTTTTGTTTCTCCGGCCTCCGGCAGGTTTACATTTGTACTTGATCAGAAGCTTGCTGACGAAGGTGCTTTTGGTGTTGACGCCGGGGAAAATTTTAAAGCCGAACTCGGAGGTATGGTGAATCTCTCATTCAGCAAAAGTTTTACTGAAAACATAAGATTTAGGTCAAGATTAGAGTTTTTCAATGCATATAGTACACAAGAAGGAGACGGATATAGTTTGAAAAATAGTGTTATCAACTGGCAGTCAACAGCAAATATAAAAATCACTGAATATATCACTATGAGTTTATTATTACATATGATATATGATCATGCTATTGCTGTTGACGTTTATGAGGTAGTAAACGGAGAAGAAGTTGTGGGAGAAAATCAGTTACAAATAAAACAAACTATGGGGCTGGGTTTTTCTTATAGCTTTTAATTGGTTTGGTATAATTACTAACTATTGATCACGGCTGTAATTTCACTTAATTTTTCTTTTTCACTCATTTGTCCGTCAAGCCAATGTATTTTATACCCCTGACGCTCCATGCGCCTGAACCAAGTCATTTGCCGTTTTGCAAACTGGTGTATTACAGTATTTAACATATCAACCATACTATCATAGTCTACTTCTCCCATTAAATATTCAGTAATAAATCTGTACTCAAGCCCGTAATACTTTAGCCTTTCTAGTCTTACCCCTGAATTGAGAAGATTTTCTACTTCTTCTATCATTCCTTCTTCAAGACGTTTTTTTAATCTTTCTGTTATTCTTTCTCTTAAAACCTTACGCTCGAAGTAGATAGCAAAAATAATATAGCTAAGTTTCGGAAATTCCTTTATATACTCTTTATTTTGTTCTTTATACTTTTCTATTTCTATTGCCCTTATCAATCTGTCATAGTCAGAAGTATCAGTAGTATTATGCAATTTTTTCATAGAGCCTAACATTTCTATAAGCTCCGGGTATGAATACTCTTCTATTTCTTTTCTAAGTTCCAGGCTTTTCGGAACCTCAATTATTCTACGGCCGGATAATACGGATTCAATATATAAACCCGTTCCACCACAAACAACAGCTTGTTTTTGCTTTTGTTTTATTGAATCTAAAGCCTCCAGAAAATCATTTTGATATTCATAAACATTATACTCATAACCTGCATCTCTTATGTCAATAAGGTGGTAAGGTATTGTTTTACCATTTACAGTATAATCATCAACGTCTTTACCGCTTCCGATATCCATATTCCTATACACCTGCCTTGAATCAGCGCTTATAATCTCTCCATCATAATGATCTGCAACTAATGCTGCCAAGCGGGTTTTTCCGGTGGCAGTCGGTCCGGTTATAACTATTAAATCAAAAGGGCAACTGTGGTTCATAAAAATCTTTTTTTCGATACTCCATCTCTTTTTCGGTAAGCAAATCTCTTAAATTTTGGAGTAAAGGTATGGAAATATCTTCGAACTTAAAAGTTGAAAAAAAGGATTTAATCTTGCTTTTTTCTTTTTCATTGAAAAACAAGTATAAATGTTCATGTAAATTAATTTCATCGGGGTTGGGGTGTTTTTTATGATAATCTTTTACAAATTGAAAAATTCTTAATGCATCAATTTTTGTATGACATGCTCTTATAAATTGATCTATTGTTTTATAATTTGAACGTAATGGCTGAAAAATATATTTTGTTTCGAAAATTTTTTCAAAAAAACCATCCATTGGAGTTTGCACATCTTCTTCAAAAAGTACCGGAAAAAGCTCATAAGTCTCTTTAATAATATTAAAGGGCTCTACAGGATATATTGGATAATTCTCCCATTTTTTATTAATTCCGTCAGCCACAGCCGGGCCTGTTCCAAACGGCACGCGTTTCGATATTCTTGATGATGGGTACACATAGTATTCGTTATACTGTGAGATCCTGCCATGTTTACGCAACTTTTGCAATAGGTAGAAATCTTCACCTGCGCGTTTAGGAGACAGTTTCCCAATGGTTTTTAAGCTTTTAACATATGCAGTAATAGATGAACCCAAAGGTGTAAAAGCATATGGAGAATTTATACGCCATAAATTAAGCACATATAAGCGCATATATATTTCATATCGCAATATAGCCCTGTTTATATCTTCATTTTCTGCCGGGTTATGATAATAAGGATTTGAATGTGCCACTATGTCATAATTATTTTGAAATAAATCTACTATTGATTGAAAATAACCTTCGTTAAAGACTGTATCAGCATCAAGACTCATAACCAAATCATTATCATCTGCTATATTTATTGCTCTTTGAAATAAAATATTGCGTGCATGTCCCACCCCCTTATCGCCAAGTAAGAAGCCCTTACCAGGTGAACTTTTGTCAATAACTTCAACATAGGGGTTTTCAAGATTCTTTAAAAATGACAGCGTCCTTTCATTATTTTCACATACAACTCTTTTTTCAGGATCATTCCACCAATGATCTGGCTGATTAACGCAAGCTATAATATGATAATTAGTAAATGATTGTTTTCTTATAGACTCCAAACAAGATTCTATATAACCTTCCTCATTCATGACTGGGATAGTAACAATTAATTTTGGCAAGCTCGTTGTATCTTTTAAATACATATCCCTTATCTTATGTAAGAAATATCAAAAAACAATAATTGGCTTAATATTAAAATTGCAACTGTATAAAAAAATATCATTACAAAAACCTGTCTAAATTTTTTGAAATTGCTGCTCCAATAGCTGTTGAATATTGTGCGTGTTTGGGAAGATGAAAATTTACATTAAAAAGTTTAGATAACTCATCAAAAGTTTTTTTACTTTGAGGTACTTTTACCAGGTTACCGGTTATTATTATATCTTTATCTTTTTTTGCTCTTGCAGCAAAAATAGCCAACATGCCAATAGTTTGAAAAACCATATTTATAATACCGGCAGCTATATCATTTTTAGATGCACCATCAAGCATTTTGCCAAAATTAGAGGCTGTAATATTGGTTGGAAGGTTTCCTATGTCAACATCAGAGATATCCCCAACTGACAGGTCTACCTTAGAAATATCTCCTTTCTTTGCCAATTCAATAATTGAATTAAAATCATTCACGTTAAGAATTGCTTTGGCAAGTCCTGTCAAAGTACCTCCTCCCACACCTGTTCCACCCAGGTGATTAACACATTTACCATGAGCTTTAACATATGCTGTTCCGGTACCCATGCTTACCACAATGGCCTTTGATAAACCTGACAAATAAAGACCACCATGCCCGGCAGCGAGAAACTCTTCTACCTTTTCAACCTTAAAACCTAATAAAGATGATTTAATGAAAGATGCCCCCACCCCTGTTATTCTAATATTATCTATCTGTGATAAGTCTATTGAGTTAGTATCCAAAAATTTTCCTAAAGCACCTGAAGCAGATGTAACAGGATCACTGGCCGAAACATTTAAAGGTGCAATTAATTTTTTGTCTTGAAAACCAACAATTTTGGTAGTACTCCCCCCAATATCAATACCTAAAATCATAGCAAACAGTTATTGTGTTAATTATTTAACTTTACTTATTGTTATAAAACCAATTTATTTCCTCAGCCAATCCTCCTCCAAGTTCACTTCTTCGCTTAGTTCGCTTAGTTCCACCCGTTTCTTTCTCTTATCTCACTCTTTCGCTTCGTTCGCTCCTTCGCTCCCTCGCTTAGTTCACCCATAACTTCTCAAAATTTACTCCTCAACATCAACAGGTGCTTCATTCTTAAAAATTGCAGCAATAATCAAAGAGAAAATTGTTCCGAAAAATGTTGTTGATAGCACTGAAGAAACAAAAAAGAAATAAGGATTAATAAAAGCCTTTGAAAAAGACATCGCCATATCAAGTTCGCTGTTGCTAATATCCGGCCTGGCTTCAATTACAGATTGCTGAGCTTCACGAATCAAAGTGTCAAGTGCTTCGGGATTAATAAATTTATAAAACACAAAAGTATAAAGTCCCAAAACTATACCCGCAAACAAGGAGAGTAACACTCCAAAACCTAATGCCCTGGCATATTTTATATACCCATCGAGAAGCTCATCACGATAATTTTTTAATCCATAAACAATAGCGCCAAACAAGATAAGGTAGGTAATCAAACTAGATGTCCAATGATGCTCCTGGCCTGCAACATAAAAAATTATTGAAATAACTATTAAAATAATTCCAGCTAAGACACCATATTGAAAAGCGACTTTTCCTATAGATACAGGTTTTTGATCTTCCATATTTTCCATAATTGAACATTTTTTAGTTAATAGGCACAAATATAACCTATTTATCAAAATATCAATCAAACTTTAATGACAAAACGCTGTGCTGAATAAAAATTAATCGCTGGTATCCAAAAAATTAGATGATTGCCTATAGCAAGCTAGTAATTTTTTATTATCCAGTAGTAACAATTAATATAAAAAAAGGTCTCTTGATAATAAAGAGACCTACAATCTTCAGTAGTGCCCGGGGCCGGACTCGAACCGGCACGGTAAAATACCATTGGTTTTTGAGACCAACGCGTCTACCAATTCCGCCACCCGGGCAATTAATTGCAAAAGTTATATAAAAACCTTTGCAAAAATAACCAATACTTTACTTCTCTCCAAGTAAAAAATAAAATATCCATAATTTGTTTTGTATTTTTATAATAGTATAATATCAAGAAGAAATTTCAATATACTTTTATTAAGATTTAAATTTAGCCCTAATAATCGTTTAAAATAAATTATTATTTCTAAATTTGCTAACAATTAATAAAATTAAAGTATAAATAAAATGGGTTTATATGGCTTCAGTAGTTAATATTTTTGCAGGCTCAGCATCCGGATATTTAGCACAAAGAATTGCAGATCATTATGGAAAACCTCTTGGAAAAGAAATAGTATCAAAATTTAGCGATGGAGAATTTCAGCCCTCATTTGAAGAGACATTACGCGGCAATGATGTTTTTATTGTCCAAAGTACTTATGCTCCTTCAGATAATCTAATGGAGCTTTTATTAATGATAGATGCGGCAAAACGGGCGTCAGCAAAGCAAATTGTTGCCGTCATACCTTATTTTGGTTTTGCACGTCAAGATAGAAAAGATAAGCCCCGCGTTTCAATTGGAGCTAAACTCATAGCTAACTTATTAATGGCTGCGGGGGTAAACAGGGTTATAACAATGGACCTTCATGCCGACCAAATACAAGGATTTTTTGATATACCCGTGGACCACATGTATGCATCTGGAATTTTTATACCACATCTTCGAAATTTTGAACTACCTAATCTTGTAATAGGATCTCCCGACACCGGAGGTACAAGAAGGGCTGCATCTTATGCAAAATTTCTTAACTGCGAACTTGTAATCTGTTACAAACAACGCACAAAACCCAATGAGGTCGGTCGCATGGTGCTTATAGGTGATGTGAAAGACAAAGATGTAGTTCTTGTTGATGATATAGTTGACACAGCAGGTTCTATTACCAAAGCAGCCAAAATGATTATGGAAAAAGGAGCAAGAAGTATAAGAGCTGCTTGTACGCACCCAATATTTTCAGGTAATGCGTATGATACTATAGAAAACAGTATTTTTGATGAAATACTCGTCACTGACACCATACCCCTTAAAAAGACAAGCGATAAAATTACAGTCTTATCAACAGCAAAACTTTTTGCTGACGTCATACGCCGCGTACATAACCATGAATCCATTAGTTCACATTTTGAATTCTCAACAATTTTATAATAAAATATATGGGGTAATATTAGGTTAATATTGGTTAATTTAACTTGATTTTTAAATAAATTATATTATATTTGTCTGTATCATAATCTGGTTTACTGGATTATTTACATTTTACAATTTACTTTTAATTAAAGAAAAAACCGCAGAGATATGAAAAAAATAAAAATAGTTTCTGCAATACTTTATATAGTATTTATAAGTTTACTTTTTCCAAAATTTGCTAATTCCCAATTGTTATCATCATCAGAAAGAGGTCAGTTTTTAAACAACACTTCTGCTGATCTTAATCTTCAAGTTGGAACAAGTTTTACTACAGGTTTTGGAAGTGATTCATTTTTCACCCATAGTATTGCTCCTTCAATAAACTGGCAAGCATCTGACCAACTCACTGTACAAGCTGGAACAATGTTCTCATCATCCTCATTTTCCGGTCAGCAACAAAGCATTTTGTTTCAAGGGGCAGAATCCGGTAACGAGTATGATTTATTCCAGGATAACTTATTCAGCAGTCGAACTTATGCATTTGGTTATTATGAGATGAATGAAAATCTTACATTGATGGGTGGTGGCTATATAGAATCAAGCAATGCAAATATAAACACACAAATGAACCCTCAAGCATTTAACTTTGATGCCAAAGGCATGATGATGGGTTTTGATTATAAAATAAACGACAATATGAGTATCGGAGCCGAATTCAACTTCCGCAGCGGATATTCTCCATACTCCTCACGTTTCAACCCATATTCTTCACCAGGCTTCAATCAATCACCCTTCAATACCAGGAGAGGCTGGTAAGATATGTAAACCCCAACCCCGTGGGTTTGGCAAAATCCACGGAACCAACCATTATGACCAACCCTGTAGTTTTTGCCAAACCCACGGGGTTAACACACAAGTCATTGTTAATTAATTTAATAACTATAAAATATATAGATGAAACCCTCATTAACAAAATATTCACAAAAGATAATGAACTTAGCGAAGCGATCTCGTGACCGAAGGGAACAATATTACATGAGGGTTCCATCGGAATAGAAATAATGAAGTTCAAACATCCAAGGATGTAAATCATTGTTAATCAATTTAATAACTATAAAATATATAGATGAATTATAAAATTTTTGCCGGTGGAGATTTTGTTGAAAGCTCATCAGAATTATCTGTTGTAAATCCTTTTGATGGCAATACTTTTGCTAAAACCTGGTATGCCGATGAAAATATTTTGGAAAAATCCATTGAACAATCTTTAAAGATAAAAGACGAGTTAAAAAACTTACCGGCTTACCAAAGGGGTTCTGCTTTAAAACACATAGCCAATAGGCTTGATGAAAATGAGGAAGAATTTGCATCAATCATTGCACAAGAAGCTGCAAAACCATGGAAGTATGCAATAAGCGAGGTACGCCGTGCAGCACAAACGTTTACGGCTGCTGCTGAAGAAGCCAAAAGGCTTCCCCGTGAATACCTTGGCTTAGACTGGAACTCCGGGGGCGAAAACAAAGAAGCTTTAGTAAAATATTTTCCGGCAGGACTTATAGCCGGTATAAGTCCGTTTAATTTTCCACTCAACCTGGCCGCACATAAAATAGCGCCCGCAATTGCTGCCGGATGTCCAATAATACTTAAACCCGCAACAACTACTCCTTTATCAACATTAAAGCTTTCACAAATAATCAGTGAAACCTCACTGCCTAAAGGAAGTGTTTCCGTACTGCCTATGAATAGAGAAACAGGAAACCGCCTGGTAACTGATGAGCGATTTAAAATACTTACTTTTACAGGTTCTTCCGATGTTGGCTGGAATATGAAAGCAAATTCAGGAAAGAAAAAAGTGACATTGGAATTAGGAGGAAATGCCGGAACAATTGTTACACAATCAGCTGACTTGGATAATGCTATAAAACAAAGTATTGTGGGAGGTTTTGCATATCAGGGGCAAGTATGCATTCATGCTCAAAGGTTTTTTGTGCATGAATCAATATTTGAATCTTTTATAAATGATATGATAAAATGTACTAATAATCTCAAATATGGTGATCCTCTAAAGCCCGACACCGACATTACTGCTATGATAGACGAGAAAAATGCAAAAAGAGTTGAAAGCTGGGTTGAAGAAGCTAAAGAAATGGGTGGAAAAGTCCTCACAGGAGGTAAAAGAAAAGGCTCATTTTTTGAACCAACTATTCTTACAAATACCAAACCGGAAATGAAAGTTAATTGTATGGAAATTTTCGGGCCTGTTATAACGGTAGAATCATACACAGATTTTGCTTCAGCAGTCAGTAATGTAAACGATAGTGAATATGGATTACAATCTTCTGTATTTACAAACCAGTTAGACGAAATGGATTATGCTTTTGAAAATATTGAAACCGGGGGCATAATTATCAATAGTGCACCTACATTCAGAGTTGATCATATGCCTTATGGAGGTATAAAAGATTCGGGAATAGGCCGCGAAGGTGTAAAGTATGCCATCTACGAAATGCTTGAACCACGATTATTAGTGAAAAACTTTAATCAAACCTTAAAAAGATAATTATTTGAAACCCTCATTCACTAAACATTCAAAAAAGATAATGAACTTAGCGAAGCGATCTCGTGAGCGAAGGGAACAATATTACATCAGGGTTCCATCGGATTAAGAACTGAGAGAACTAAGAGACTGAGAGACGAAGAGAGTTTAAATGAGATTAGAAATTACTAAGCTAATGCTTTTAACTTTTAGCTTTTAGCTTTTAACTTTCAGCTTTCACCAAGGTTTTTCTGAATTTTTCCCAAAACAAACCTAACGGGAATAAGAGAAATTATCCATGCAAACTGTGCCATGATACAAAAAACCGCTACAATGGGAGGCAAATAAAGAATAGCAAGTGAAATTCCCAGTCCGATATTATTCATTCCGGAGCTTATAGTAAAAGTAGCTTTATTATTAAAATCTTTGGTGGGCATCATATGCCATCCCATAACAAACAGTCCCAAATAAAAAATCAATGCTATAACTATAAACCCCCCAACCATATCGGGCTGTTGAAAAACTATGTGCTTGTTTTTAGAAATAGCAAGCATCAATATCATAGAAATACAAATTACAGTAACATAAGATAGATTTAAGGTCATCCATTTTTTAATATTTTGCTTTTTTCGAAAAAGCAGATGAACAAAAAACGGTAAAACTATTGTTATAAAGACTGTTTGAAAAAGATTAAGCGGATTAATAGTGGTAACTCCTTCGGATACCAGGGGAACAAAAACCGGGATTGTGATTGTAGCAGCTATACTGCTAAAAGCCATAATCATTAAAGACAGGTTAATGTGCCTTGCATACATAACTGTTACCGGAGGGGAAGCAACTGCTGCGGGTAATATCAAAAGAAAAAACAAAACAAAAGCATAAAACTCAGAAACAAACCTAAGGACAAGAAAAAAAATAACCGGAACAATAATAAACCTTAAAACGGTAAAAATAATTGCATTCCTGGATTGATAAATAAATACTTCCTTTTTCAAATCAAGCTGAAAACTTGAGGCAAAAATTATAGTAAAAAGCATGATCAGTATAAGATAGGAAGCAATGTCACCGGGATCAGGTATAAATAGTCCAACAGCTCCGGCAATAAGTAAAATAAAACTAAAATATTTGTTTACAAAAGCACGTATATTCATTTTTTTTTGCAACAAAACTAATAATTATTCCCTCTCTTACTCAAGGAAATTTTGCTGAATTTCACAAAACCAATAATTAAAAATTTTTTACGACAATTTATGTATACAAAACACAGGACATAGCTTTTTTATATAAATTCGTAAATGCAGGAGTACTGAATTTGATACCTTACTCAGACACCCTATTAGTTTTAGAAAAACAATAACGTAGCTACGCTGAAATATATCAACAAGCCTGTAGCATCAACCAATGTGGTAATAGCCGGACTGGCTGCTACAGCAGGGTCACCGCCTAATCTTTTTACAATAAGCGGTAAACTTGCCCCGATAAGTGTTGATGATATTACCTGTAAACTTAAAGCAATTGCTATACCCACCCCTACAAATGAAAGTGATAAGTGTTCGGGTAATGGAACATTAAATACGGATGAAAGCACTAAGACATTTCCAAAAGTTATAACACCAATCACTACTCCTAAAAGTACACTTATTCTTGCTTCCTTAAATAATATTTTACTCCATTGTCGAAGTTTGATTTGTCCCAGTGCCATTGCACGAATTACTATTGTTGCAGCTTGACTACCTGTATTTCCACCTGTATCGGCCACCATTGGCATATAAAAAGCTAATATCACCAATGATTCAAGAGCACTTTCAAATCTGTGTATTATGATTCCTGTTAAAAGTCCTAATATTGCGAGAGCGGCAGCCCACACTACTCTTTTCCTGAAATGTTGAGATGGTGATGTCTCCACATAATTTAATTCTACGGCTTCCGAAACAGGAACAATTCCCATAAATTTTTCCATATCCTCTGTTTGTTCCGCCCTTATTACATCAATTGCCTCATCGTGACTTACTATTCCGGCCAATTGGTTTAATTGATTTATTACAGGTATAGCAACAAGGTCATATTTCTCAATTTTTGCTGCCACAGATTCACGATCCTCATCTACATAGGCAAAAATATAATCATTATAAACAAATTCACTAACAAGAGTTTCCGGATCAGCCAGTATCAAATCTTTAAGAGTGGTAAAGCCTTTTAGCTTCATTTGCACATCTACAACGTACAAATAATAAATCATTTTTTTGGAAGGTGCATCCTTGCGGACTTTTTCAATAGCTTGTTGAGCAGTCATGTTTTCAAAAAGAGTAGCAAAGTCCGTACTCATAATACCACCGGCTGTCTCCGGTTCATAGGAACTAAGATGCGTAACATCTTCCCTGGTCTTTTTGTCAAGAAATGGTAATAGCTGTATTTGCTCCTCCTGATCTAATTCCTGGTAAAAGTCGGCCCTTACATCAGATGCCATATTAGTAAAAATTTTGCCAAAAGATTTCCTATCCAGTAAATTGAACAATTTCTTTTGTTGTTCCCTGTCAAAATCCGAAACGATATAACCCTGTTCTTCCAAACTAAAAAGACTTAATACTTCTACTAGAACATCATCTTCAAGCTCGTAAAGTATTTCAACTACCTCAATAACAGGCATTTTTTTCAGAACAGCTACGAGAGCTTCCCATTCTTGTGCCCTAATCAAACCATCAATAATCAAGTTCTTTTGTTCCTTATCTATATTTACCATAACGTGCTCCTCCTTTATATTAGGGTTAATTTGCTTTCTTTTTATCCATAAACTTTAATAAAAATTAGATTTTATCAAACCTTTCTTAAGCATAAACGCATATATATAATTTTATGCGTTTTTTATGGTACTAAGTACCGAAAAGCTTGATACAAATTATCTGCAAAACCTAAAAGGTGTAACTAACAGGAAGGTTTTAATGATTTAAACAAAAAAACCCTTCCGAGGAAGGGGCGTTAATGTATCTATACATATTAAATGTTGCAAGCTAACTTGGCAACACTTGAGCCCCTTGTTGAGTTTTAGCTCTGGCTGACGTATTCTGCAAAATTATACTATACAGAAAGCTACATTAAACAAAGCCTTAATCCGGCAATGTTTGTTATACCCATTGGCGTCTTTGGACGTTTTTGGGCAGTAGCCTATGTTCAGCAAGTAGCCTCACCTAACAGGCATTTTCTTATAAAATATATAAGCTTATAATTTTAAAATACAAAAATACAACAAGTTTAGTAATAAGCCAAATGATAAAATAATTTATCTTGTCAAAAAACAATAATTAGTTATTTTACAATATTCTTTTTAAAAATTATATATTTACATATAACAATCGAGTGTGAAAATACTTATAAAGAAAAAACTTTTCTGTTTTTTAAAAAGTATTAATAATTTAATCAATCAAAATTAGTAAAAACACTGTTGTTTAATAATATAATAAAAAGTATTTTTGTATTGTTAAATAGTAAATAGTGAACTTTTTATAGTTTTTTTTACATTTTTCATTGCAAATAATATACAAAAATCTTTTTTTAAGTCAAAAAAAATTTGTATATTGCAAACGGATACGAGTAAAGTTTTGTTTGATGATTTTTTCATTGTTTTTGGTTAATGTTGTTTTAGTTTTAGTGGTTAAAAGACAGGGGGCGGCACAAAACCCGTCTCCTGTTTTTTTATGAATATTATAATATAATTTTTATCATTTTTACTAAATCAATAAATCAAAATAATAATGCAGGATATAATTACAATTAAAACACATAGCAGAGAAGGTTTATACGATATAACTTCAAAAGTAGATGCAGTTTTATCCAAAAGTAATATTGATAACGGTTTATTAAACATATATGTCCAAGGTGCAACCGCAGCTATAATGATACAAGAAAACTGGGATGAAAGTGTTCAAACCGATATTTTAAATCTACTTAAGAAACATATACCCCAAGGAATTTGGCAACACGATATTCAAGATGGTAATGCAGATTCTCATCTCAAAGCCGGGATAATCGGACCATCTGAAACCATACCCATAATTGATGGGAAAATGGGATTATCAACATGGCAAAATATTTTCTTTTGTGAATTTGATGGCCCCCGCAACAAAAGATCTATAGCAATTACCATAGTTAAAGCATAAGCTCCGTCTTAAACCATCCTTAAACAAGAAAAACTATCTTTCCATATTTATACGATAAATCTCCAAACTAATAGGTTAATATACTTTTACAATACTGTCCGGATAAAACTACGAGATACTTTCACCAAAATTTGCTTAATAAAATCCCAATGACCAATGAACAATGACCAATTCAAAAAATCAAATATTACCCTGTATATCCAGATTGGTCAATCCAGCTTCACGCGCATAATTTACTGCTTGGCGATATTCTGTATGCGTGATACGTCTTGATATTTTATCATAATCAAATGCTTTGTACATCGGTGTGTATTGTGCCATAATGTTAATATAAGTATCTTTTGGCATATTATCAGCTATCCATTGCATAACAAGGTCAGTCCTGGCTACATTTTCCGGCATTACAAGATGGCGTACCATCAACCCTCTATTTACAAGTCCGGTATCGGGGTCAAATTTAGCAATCCCCACTTGGCTATGCATTTCCAGAAAAGCTTGTTGTGTAATTTCGGGATATGAATAAGCACCGGAAGAATATTTTCCGGCCGGTTCGGATTCCCCATATTTAAAATCGGCTAAATAAATATCCACAATACCATCCAACAACTGCAATATTTCTATTTTCTCCCATCCACAAGTATTATAAACTATCGGTAATTTTAACCCTTGTCCGGCAGCCTTATCAATTGCACGTAAAATTTGAGGAACATAATGAGATGGTGTAACGAGGTTTATATTATGACATCCCTGCTCTTGAAGAACCATCATCATATTTGCAACATCATCAGTGCTATACTCACTTCCCCGGCCTTCATGGCTCACATCATAATTAATACAAAATACACACAATAGAGAGCAGTTGGTAAAAAAAATAGTGCCAGAGCCATTACTTCCAACAAGCCCGTCTTCTTCGCCAAAATGTGGATGATAAGAAGATACTTCAAAATTGGAGTTGGCATTACAATACCCCCTGTTACCACGCAAACGGTTGGTTTTACATTCCCTGGGACAAACATCACAACTTTCCATCATATCCCACAAAATATCAGCACGTCTTTTTAACTCACCACTTCTGTGAAGATCTAAATAGGGAGGTTCAGAATTAGAATTACCTGTAATGTTTTTCATTTTATTTGAACTGTTTTTTGAAAAAATATTATTTGCAAAAACAAAAGAAGACGAAAGTATTAAAGGTAAACTAGCTATATTCTTAAGGAATTTTCTGCGCGAATGTGACAACATAATTATTATTTTTATGGGTTTTTACACTATAAAAATAATAATTTTTATATTAATTTGAAAACTTTTACATTGTAAAATAAATTTATATAAAACAAGGCCGGGACAAACAAGTCCCGGCCTTACAAAAATTGACTATCAAATTATTAATAAAGAATGATCTCGTATGGCATTCTTGCTTGAATTCCTGTCATTTCTTCAGCATCCTGAACCATCTCAATATATTTATATTTTTCGCCCATCCTATTTTTAATCCATCTATCTTTAATACCTCCAAATTGTTCCTGCAGTTGTGTAAAAAAGTCTTTCCTTTTCGGGTACTCAACAATCCTGTATTCTTCAATTTCAGCTAACTCAACAGCCTTATCAATAGCTACTTCCAAGCCTCCAAAATCATCAATAAGTCCTATTCGCTTTGCATCAACGCCACTCCAAACACGTCCACGTCCTATTTCGTCAACAGTCTCAACCGGCAAACCACGGCCATCAGCAACATGCTCAATAAAAGTATGATATACCTCATCTACACCTTCCTGCAGTATTTGCTCTTCCCTTTGAGTTAAAGGCCTGTTAATGGATGCAAAATCAGCAAGCTCATTAGTCTTTACATTGTCAAATGTGATTCCAAGCTTCTCATTAAAAAACTCCTGCATGTTAGGTATAACTCCAAATACCCCGATTGAACCGGTAATGGTGTTGGGATTGGCAAAAATATAATCAGCTGCACATGCAATGTAGTAACCACCTGAAGCTGCTACATCACCCATTGTAGCAACAACGGGCTTTTCTTCAACCGCAAGCTTTATTTCCCTTAAAATAACATCCGAAGCCAAAGCACTTCCACCACCGGAATTTATCCTGAACACTATTGCTTTTACTGACTCATCGAGCCTTGCTTCACGAATGGCGCCTGCAATTCTATTCGATGCGATAACACTTTCACCGCCATCGCCAGGCATGATAGTACCCATACCGTAAACCACGGCTATTTTATCTTTAGTTACAGCAGGACGCAGTTCTTCAGGCAAAGGGGCTTTTTTGTATTTTCCATAGCTAATAAAATTAATATTTTCGTTTTCATCTTCTAACCCTAACCTGTCTCTAATATTATCATTAACTTCATCATAATACATAATGCCGTCAATCATTCCATTTTCAAGCGCTTTTTCAGCATTGCGTGTTAAAAGATTGTCTGCAACATCATTAAGATGATTTAACGAAAGAGATCTTGAATCAGAAATACCCTTAAGGATATTATTCCAAATTGAGCCCACATAGGCAAGTACCTGCTCACGGTTTTCTTCACTCATTTCCTCTTGGATCAATGGTTCTATTGCACTTTTATACTCACCATACCTGATTATCTGGGGATCAATACCTACCTTTTCAAGCAAATTTTTCAAAAATACCAATTGTGAATTGATACCTCTGAAATCTATAGCGCCTTCAGGGTTAAGATAAACCTGATCAGCTACAGAACCGAGATAATAGGCATTTTGCATATAAGCTTCACCATAAGCTATTATAAATTTATCCGACTCTTTAAAATCAATCAATGCATTCCTTATCTCTTCAATTGTAGCTAAACCTGCTTGCATAGCAGTCAAGTCAAGAAAAATTCCTGATACGTTTTCATCTTTTTTTGCTTTTTCAATGTTTTCAAGAACCTCATTTAACCCCAGGGCTGGCTGCATGGATAAAAAATCAAACCCCTCAAAAGGACTACGCCCTCCCCTGTCTACAATTTCACCATCCAGATCCAAACGAAGTACGGAATTCTTTTTAACGTCAACCTCCTCATCAGGTAAAAAAGTTGCAAGCGAAGCAATTATTCCTAAAAACAAGAAAAAAACTATCACCAATGTCAGGAAAAAACCCAACATCGAAGCAAACATAAACTTGAAAAATTGTTTCATGGTCTTAAAAAATTAATTGTTAAAAAAATAGTATTTGTTAATGATTACGAATTTAATATAAACATTTATTCTTTATAAATTTTTATAGAAAAAATATCTGATCTGTTACTGAAATATTTAATTGGCAGTTTCCAAAAATAAATAAACTTTTATAAAAACATGCCTTTTAATTAAATTCTTTATTTTTATATTAAAAATTTTATGAATTTTGCTTTTAAAAACTAATATTGATGAACTTTGCATACTTACTACTTGGAGGCAATATAGGTAATGTTCCTAAAACTTTTTACAAAACTTTTAAGTTTATCAGGAAGAATATTGGCGAAATAATCGAAATTTCACCCTTATATTGCAGTGAACCCTGGGGAATAGAAAGTGATAACATGTTTTATAACCAAGCTATAATAGTTGAAACAGAATTGACACCCAGAGATCTACTTTCATCAATTCTTTATATAGAAACAAAATTCGGAAGAAAAAGAACAGAAGGAGTAATTGAGTCAAGGATTATTGACATTGACATTCTTTTTTATAATGATGTTGTTATACAAGAAAATGATCTTTATGTACCTCACCCCCGATTGCATTTACGCAAATTTGCTTTGGTTCCTCTTGCTGACCTTAATCCGGGATTGAAACATCCGGTGTTTGATAAAACCATTGATCAACTTCTTGAATCATGCGATGATAAAAATGCTGTTTACCCATGTAATAATAATAACACATAGAATTAAAAGATCCATGCGCTACAACTATATTGCTATTGAAGGAAACATTGGAGCCGGAAAAACAACCCTGGCTAAAATGCTGGCAGAACAGCTAAACGCAAAACTTATACTGGAGCAATTTAAGAATAATCCATTTCTTGAAAAATTCTATAAAGAACCGGATAAATATTCTTTCCCACTGGAACTTTCTTTCCTGGCAGAGAGGTATCAACAAATGGTTAAAGAGCTCTCAAGTATGGAATTATTTTATAATTTAACCATCTCGGATTATTTTTTAAATAAATCATTGATATTTGCTCGTAAAACACTGGGCGATGATGAACACCAATTATTCAGGACACTATTTAATATTATGGATGCAAATGTGCCAAAGCCCGATTTATTGGTTCATTTATATGTTAAGGTAGAAAATCTTCAAGTTAATATAAAACGACGAGGACGAAGCTTTGAACAAAATATTACTGATGAATACCTCCATAATATACAAGAAAGCTATTTTCAATATCTTAACCAACAATCCAAAATGCGAATTTTGGTTCTGGATATCAATAATTTAGATTTCGTTAAAATTCCAAAAGACTTTCAATATATTGTAGATACCATAAATCAAGAATATCCAATTGGAATAACAAGGCTATAAAAAAAAAGACAGAACGTAGCTTATACCACATCCTGTCTTTTCAGCAAATAATTAGATTAAGCAACTATGCACCCAAAGTAGCTATCATTACAGCTTTAATTGTATGCAATCTGTTTTCGGCCTGATCAAATACAATTGAATGTTCAGACTCAAAAACATCGTCAGTTACTTCCATACCATCCAATCCAAATTTTTGATATATATCTTCACCAACTTTGGTTTCGCGATTGTGGAAAGCTGGCAGGCAATGTAAAAATCCTACTTTAGGATTACCTGTTTTCTTAATAACATCCGAATTTACCTGGTATGGTTTGAGTAATGATATACGTTCTTTCCAAACTTCGTCCGGTTCGCCCATAGACACCCATACGTCGGTATATAGGAAATCTACACCTTTAACCGCTTCATCCACATCTTCTGTTATGGTAATTTTTGCACCTGTTTCTTTAGCTATTTCACGACATTGTGCTACAAGTTCCTCATTAGGTTGCACTGATTTGGGAGCGGCAGCCCTAAAGTCCATACCCATTTTGGCAGCTCCTACCAATAGTGAGTTACCCACATTATTACGTGCATCCCCTAAATAGCAGAAAGACATCTGATCCAGTGGTTTATCACAATTCTCCATCATAGTCATAAAATCAGCAACGATTTGTGTTGGATGATATTCATCTGTCAGCCCATTCCATACCGGCACGTTTGAATACCTGGAAAGCTCTTCAACGATCGTTTGCCCAAAACCACGATATTGTATACCATCATACATACGTCCCAATACGCGGGCGGTGTCTTTCATTGACTCCTTATGCCCAATTTGGCTGCCTGAAGGGCCCAAGTATGATACTAGTGCACCTTGATCGAAAGCTGCTACTTCAAAAGCACAACGTGTACGTGTTGAGGATTTCTCAAAAATTAAAGCTATGTTTTTATCTTTAAGCCTTTGTTGTTCTGTACCTGCATATTTTGCTTTTTTCAAATCAACTGAAAGGTCAAGCAAAAATTTAATTTCCTTGGGTGTAAAATCCAATAGCTTTAAAAAACTTCTGTTTCTTAAATTAAAAGCCATAAATTATTCTCCTTTTATTTAAATTGGTTAATAACAAGATAATGATTAAATTATATATATAAGTTTATTTTTTTATTAAGATTGCTAATAAATAATTGTTCCGGCATTTTCTTTACCTATTTCAGATGCTTCGGTTATTATAGCTTCGTTGCCACTGTTATTGACAAACTGCATACAAGCTCTGATCTTGGGCGCCATACTACCTTCAGCAAAATGTCCTTTGTCTAGATATCCTTTCACTTCATCAATAGTGACTTTTTCAAGCTTCTTTTCATCCGGTGTATGAAAGTTAACGTAAACATTAGGTACATCAGTCAGAATAGTAAATTCATCAGCTTTGATCTTTTCAGCCAGTAATGATGATGCAAGATCCTTGTCAATTACAGCATCGATACCGATAATAGTACCTTTTTCATTAATATATGCTGGAATACCTCCACCCCCAACTGTAATAACAATAGTTCCGTTACGAGCTAATTTTTCTACAGCTTCCCAGTTAGGAATATCGATGGGGTTAGGGGAAGCAACTACTCTTCTCCATCCGCGTTTACGAGGATCTTCATGAAACACCCAACCGTTTTCTTCTGCAAGTTTATCAGCTTCTTCTTTTGAATAAAAAGGCCCTACCGGTTTAGTAGGATTATTAAAAGCCTCGTCGTCTTTATCAACCATTACTTGCGTAACAATTGTTACTATATTACGTTCTATACCATGTTCGGCAAAAACATTACGTAGTTGCTGCTCAATCATAAATCCAATAGATCCCTGGGTTTCTGCCACACAAAAGTCTATTGGCTGCTTAGGTAATCCATATAGTCGATTTCCGGCCTCATGTTGTAACAATACATTACCAACTTGCGGACCATTACCATGACCAATAACTAGTCCATGGCCTCTTTTTATCAAATCAACAAGATATTGGCAAGTTTCATAAACATTCTGTTCCTGCTCATCAATTGTTCCAATCTGGCCATCTTTTAGTAAAGCGTTTCCGCCAAAAGCGATTACAGATAACTTTTTCATATCATATAAAAATTTAACAATGCAATTAATTAAAATACTTTAGATCATAAAATAAAAATTACCCTGAAAGTTGTTTTAACCTTTCAAGACAAAACAATCCCAAAGTAGAGTTAGACAAATAAGAATTGCAAAACTACAAACTTTTATTAAAGCACCAAGACAAATAATAACAATTGAAGATTAAGTCCTGTAGTTGAACTTAACTTCTTTTAAGTCTTCATTAGCTTGCACTACCTTATTTTTTAAATTTTTCTTGAACTCTATAAGCTTTTCACGAACAGCATCATCTCCATTAGATAATATCTGCAGAGCTAGTATAGCTGCATTACGAGCATTGTCAAGAGCAACTGTAGCTACAGGAATCCCGGCCGGCATCTGCAGTATAGATAATATAGAGTCCCATCCATCCAATGAATTTGAAGATTTAACCGGTACTCCAATTACAGGAAGATGAGTTCCCGATGCAATCACACCGGGCAGATGAGCTGCTGCCCCTGCTCCGGCAATGATAACTTGTACTCCCCTCCTATGAGCATTTTCGGTAAACTCCATAACTTTTTCAGGAGTTCTGTGTGCCGACAAGGCATTAATCTCAAAAGGAATTTCCATTTCATCCAATAACTTTGCAGCCTGTTCCATAATCTTCCAATCGGATGTGCTGCCCATAATGATACTTACTCTTGGCTTCATACTTTATAAATTTTATTGTTTGATTTTAAATTTTGTCAAAATTATAATTTATATAAATACACTTTTCTTGAAAAAATAAAATCTTTAGTTCAACTATGGATAATATAATTACAACTTAAGCCAATAAAATGCGCCCAAGCCCGGCCATAAAGCTACTTTTGTCATAAAAATAAGTAATTTGCCACCTATACTTTATCACTTGCCTTAATTCCCATTCATTTTCTTTACAACATCCATTAATTCGTTATATATTAAACTATTAGCAGCAACAATCTCTTTTCCAAAAATATAATTATCATTCCCTGAAAAATCAGCCACCTTGCCACCGGCTTGTTCTACAATAAAAGCGCCGGCTGCAACGTCCCATGGATTAAGGCTATATTCAAAAAAACCATCAAAACGACCACATGCTACGTAAGATAAATCAACGGCAGCCGAACCAATTCGTCTTATGCCACGTGTGTTATATAAGCAATGAACAAAAACATCCAGGTATTTCTCAAGACGCGTATAATCAAAATAAGGGAAACCTGTTGCAAGTAATGAATCATTAAGTGTTGAAGTATTAGTAACATTAATTTCATTATCATTTAAATAAGCCTTACCATTACCCCAACTATAAAAAGCTTCTTCACGATTTATTTCATAGACTACACCCAGCAAAGTATTATTTTCTCCGGCAAGTGCAATACTAATACTAAAACATGGTACACCGTGAATGAAATTAGTAGTACCGTCAAGCGGATCAACTATCCAGGTGTATCTTTCTCCCTCACGACTGACAGTATTTTCCTCAACCAAAAATCCTGCTTCAGGAAGTAACTTCTCAAGCTGTTTGGTCAAACGTTCTTCGGCCCCTTTGTCAATATAAGTAACAAAATTATGCAATCCTTTAACTTCTATATCAGTATTATCAAGTTTTTGCATCTCTTCAATGATCCACCTCCCGGTATCTTTGCAAATCAAGACTACATCGTTGCATAACTTTTCTAAATCAAGCCTGTTTTCTTTCATAATTAAATAATTTTTTCTAATTTTTTACATTCAAATACCATATCAATCCCAAAATCAGTGAGTTGAACTTTCTTAATATTGTTTTGAAGTTCCTCCATACAGGGTGTCTTAACCCTTACATAATTCGGTGTAAAACCATATAAGAAACCACCTGCAGATTTCTGTTCAAACAAAACATCTGCTTTTTCCCCTTTGTTCTTTTCATAAAAAGATTGTAATTTATTTTTCGACAACTCTTTGAGCTGATCACTTCTATAACTTTTTTCTGAAGATTTATAAACGGGTGTTAGCTTTGCAGCAGAAGTGTTTGGACGTTCACTGTATGTAAAAACATGTAAATACGATACAGGAAGAGATTCAATAAAACGATAAGAATCATAAAAATCCTCGTGTGTTTCCAGCGGAAACCCTGCTATCACATCAACGGCAACACATGCAAAAGGCATCAACTCTTTAATCTTTTCAACTTTGGATGCAAAAAGACTGGTATCATAATTTCTTCCCATTGCTTTCAAAACTTTATCAGAGCCTGACTGTAATGGAATGTGAAAATGTGGCATTATTCTGCCGGAGCCGGCAACCAATTTAATGATTTCATCATCAAGTAAATCAGGTTCTATCGAGGATAATCTAATGCGCTTTATATTTTCTAATTTATCAAGCTCCTTTAGCAAATCTAAAAAAGTTTCATTTTGGTTCTTTCCAAAATCACCTATATTTACACCTGTTAACACAACCTCCTTCACTTCATTCTCCGCTAATTTTTTTACTTTTTCAAGAGTACCTGCAATAGTATCACTTCTACTTCTGCCTCTTGCTCTTGGAACTATGCAATATGAACAAGCATAGTCACATCCATCCTGTATTTTAAGGAAAGTGCGGGTACGATCCTCACCAGAGCATGTAGGAATAAACTGTGTTAACTTTGAGCCGGTTTGAATTGTTTGATCTGAATTTTTCGTATCGTATTTTAAAATATAATCATATAATTTAAATTTTTCATGATTTCCCAAAATAATATCCACTTTCTCAGTTGCTGAAAGATCGCCGGGTTTTAATTGCGAAAAACACCCAATAACTGCAATTTTTGAACCGGGATTTTGCCTTTTAAAACGACGTATCAGTTCATAACATTTTTTTTCGGCATTCTTAGTTACTGAACAAGAATTAATTACATAAATATCAGCTACATCTGCTGAAGCTACTTGCCTGAACTCATCATTTTTGGCAAAATCACGAATAATATCGGAAGTTTCAGAAAAATTTAATTTACAGCCCAAAGTATGAAAGGCTATTTTAAGTCTTTGTCCCATAGAAATCCGGCAAATTTAATGCAAAATTAATAATTTATCTGTTATTTATTATTTAACACTCATCTCCGGTTAAAAATTAATCTTGACACCAGTGATCATTTATAAATATTCACTGGTGTTCGATAAATGAAAAAAGTTGTATATTGGCTCCATTAAAAAATCATGTCATCTTACAAAAAAATAATAGCAAATTTTAATGAAAAAACATTTTACTCATCTTATTATATTATTTTTTCTGCCTACCACGGTAATTTTTTCTGCAAATGACAATTATCCGTTTGGTGGAAGGTCTGCAGGTATGGCAAATGCAGCCGTAACTTTACATGATTTTTGGGCTGTTAGTCATAACCAGGCAGGACTTGCTTTAGAAGAAAACATGGCTGCCGGTTTTTATTATGAGAACCGTTTTGGAATAAAGGAGCTTGGGTTAGGTGCGGGAGCATTTGTTTTACCCACTGATGCCGGTGTTTTTGGACTTAATTTCACCTATTTCGGATACTCTCAATATAATGAATCAAAAGTAGGGCTTGCATATGCACGTAACTTTGGAGAGAACCTTTCAACCGGAGTACAGTTAAACTATTTATCCACAAAGATTGCAGAAGATTATGGCAGTAAAAGAAACTTGACGTTCGAATTAGGTGCGATTTATCAATTAATTCCAGATCTTTATGTTGGAGCACACCTTTTCAATCCAATAAAAGCAAAAGTCGCTGAATATGATGACGAAAGGATCCCAACAATATTACGTTTTGGTATGTCTTATCTGTTTTCAGAACGTGTGATGGTAATTCTCGAAACCGAAAAAGACATAAACCATCCATATAACTTTAAATTAGGGATTGAATATCAAATTACCGATCCAATCTATATTCGTGGGGGAGTAGGAACCAGTGAGAGTCAAAATGCTTTCGGTGTTGGTTTACTTTTAAGTAATTTCAGGATTGATATATCTGCTTCATATCATAATGTTTTGGGTTACTCACCACAATTCAGTATGATTTATGAATTTCAGTAATAGTTAAATTAGGCACAATATGTTAAATGTATTTACTCAATATACTTTCTTTTTTACAGCAGCATTAATAATACTTTTTTTAAATTCATTTGTTCACCCTGCAAATTCACAAGAAACAGATACTATCCCTGTTGTTGAGGAAGATGCTATACCTGCTTTTCGGGACACTGATACAGAAATTGACGAGGATGCTTTTTATCAACGCATAGAAAGTATAGTAGAAGAACTTGATGAGGATGCTGAAATTGACTTTGCTGAACTAATTGAAGAGTTGGAGTATTATGCACAAAACCCTTTAAATTTAAACTATGCAAGAGAAGAAGATTTACAAAGATTCTTTTTTCTTAATACTTTTCAGATACACAACTTACTAAGCTATATTTCCGTTCATGGTCGTTTGATTAGCATATATGAACTACAGGCAATTGAAGGATGGGATATGGAAACCATTGAGCTAATTCTACCTTTTGTAATGGTTGAAGAAGAGAGACCGCGAAGATATTTTACTTTTGATGATATGATGAGTGAGGGAGAAAGTCAAATGTTTGTTCGGTATCAACAAGTTCTTGAAGAACAAAGGGGTTTTTCGGCTATTGATCCTGAAGAATTGGAGGAAAATCCAAATGCACGTTACCAGGGAAGTCCTTTTATGCTATATTCCCGCTACCGTTTTACCTATTATAACAACCTTAGTTTAGGATTTACGGCTCAAAAGCGACCCGGAGAACAATTTTTTCATGGTGATCAACCTTACGGTTTTGAATTTTATTCAGGGCATTTTTTCATGCGCGACTTTGGGCGCATAAAATCATTGTCAGTAGGGGATTTTCAAGCTCAGTTCGGACAAGGACTTGCCTTATGGTCCAATCTGGCTTTTGGAAAGAGTTACGATGCAATTAATACCAAAAAAAACCCTCTTGGCTTAAGACAATACACTTCCACTGACAGGAACCAATTTTTAAGAGGGGTTGGTTCAACTATAAGGCTGGGCGATTTTGAGGTAACCGGTTTTATATCACATAAAAAACGTGATGGCAATGTGTTAGAATATGACACTTTAAGAGAAGAAGCTTTATCAATAACCAGTCTGACTGCAACCGGTAATGCCCGCTTGCCCAGGGAAGTGGAAAACAGGAGAACTGTGGATGAAACAATATATGGTGGAAATGTAACTTATAAACAGCCAACCTTTTCAATAGGTACAACTGCTTATAGGTATGAATTGGGAGCCAAACTGGATAGAAACCTGTCTTTTCACAATCAATTTGATTTTAGCAGCCAATCAAACACCAATGTAAGCCTTGATTATAACTATATTTTCCGTAACTTCAATGTATTTGGAGAATTTGCCATGAGTAAAAATGGGGGTTACGCTATGCTAAATGGTATCATGGCGAGTATTGACCCGAGGTTTTCTGTTTCTGTTTTGCACAGGCATATTACTAAAGACTATCAAGCATTAATGGGTAACGCTTTTACAGAAAATACAAGAGTTGTAAACGAAAGGGGGCTATACCTTGGTGTAACCGCAAACCTCTCAAGAGAATGGACCCTATATGCTTATGCTGACCATTTTCAATTTCCCTGGATGAAACATCGTACCTATGCTCCCTCCAGGGGATATGATTATTTAGGGCAAGTCAGTTATAGCCCATCAAGAGAAATAGATGTATATTTAAGATACAGAAACAGAAATAAACCCCTTAATTCACCATATGATGTTAGAATAAGATATTTGGATGATGTTGTAAGGCAAAATATCAGATTTCATATTAGTTATGATGTATCTGATGCCTTTGAATTCAGAAATAGGGTTGAATTTGTTGACTTTGCACATGGTGAGAAAAAAGAACAGGGATACATGCTTTACCATGACATCATATATCGTACTTTAGATAAACCTTTGGACATAACTTTACGATATGCCCTTTATGATACCGATGGGTATGATTCGAGAATTTATGCATATGAAAATAATGTGCTATATGCTTTTGGCTTTCCTTTTTATTCATACAAAGGTTCAAGATCATATCTGCTTTTCAGGTATAAACTCACCTATAACATAGATATTTGGGCAAGATATGCTTATACATTTTATACAAATCGTGCCTCTATTGGAACGGGACTAAATGAAATTAATGATAATACAAGGAGTGAGATAACAGCACAAATCAGGCTTAAGTTTTAGTAAATAACACCTAAATTTCCCTTTTCTAACAATTTCTTGACCACACTTTTTTTTAAAAAAAATATTACCATCCGGGTATAAAGTTCAAGCCGGCAACTCCTGCTGAAATTCCTTCTGTTTGAAATGGAAATGCGTAAAATGGTTCAAGAATCATGGCCCCAAAGAGATTGATCCGTGCAGATGCACCAACACTAAAAACAGGGAATCTATTGTCGGGTCCCCTTTCATCAGGATCCAAAGTGACACTTTGGCCTTTACTCCATGCTACTCCGGCATCTAAAAATAAGTTAGCTTCTGTAAAAAACATCCCACTACTAATCAATGCTAACCTTTCGGGGCCTGTAAACGGAAGCCTAATTTCCAATCCGCTAAGTATAACCCTGCTACCCATAAGTTGCTCATAATGAAAATCCTCCGGCAATGATTCCTGTATCTGGTAAAGGGAATTATAATCATATCCCCTCACATACCCCATATATCCAAGATATTGAGGCCGAAACAGCTGTTCATCCTCAGCCGTTAAACCATATCTGCCATAATGAGTTGTTCTAAACGCTACTGTAAAGGGCCTAATATTAAAATACCTTCGGTAATCAAGAGTTATAGAATATAAATCAACTTCACCGAATATTCTTTCTACATCCGCACGATATCGTTGTCCTGCCATTGGGGAAGCCATACCGAAAATTGAATTGTCTTCAACAAAAGCAATATTCATCCGTTGAAGGCTAAACCCGGGGGGAGATTCAAGTTGTTCGCGTTCTTCCCCAACTTTCATACCCTGGTAATAATAATTATTAATAGCATCTATTCTGTAATAATACCAGGCTAATGTTCCTCCGACTTCCAATCTTCGGGAAACTGAAAAAGGATAATAAGCAAAGGCACCTACCTGGTCCTCGAAGAGTCGTTGAATGAGATATTGTAAATTATTTACCTCCACAGGTTCACCCTCATCTGTAATTAAAGTATCTCTTTGCCACCTCATTGTTGCAAATGGGTATGGTATATGTGAAGCCATAGCACCCCAATTAAATCGTCGCTCCTGGTTTATATAACCAACCTGGGCTCCAAAGTCATATATTTCACCATCAACTGCCACAGTAGTAAACAGCTGATTTTCGCCGGTAATATCACTAAACTGCATACTAACAGCTCCCTGCATACCGGTTCCATACCTGCTAGTAGCCACGCCTACCCCGGTATTACCTATATAAGTAAGACTAAAATCTCGTTTGAAAGGTTTAACATCAAAAGAGTCAACAGGAAACACCTCCTCATCTAGTTCTTCCTCTCTAAGATAATTATCAACAATATCTGTTTCTTGTCTTTCTAACGGTGGCAATGTAGCTGCGGAAAAATCTAATTCAAAAGGATCTACTTGCTTCATTAGAAACTCAGTAGGATTTTGTGCAGTGTGGATAAAATATTTTCCATCTTGATAATGAGTATAGGCTAATTTTCCTGTTTCCCTTTCAACACAAATGGCCGGTGTTAATTCTGTCATGCCACTAATCCCGGTATAAAAATCAGTCATTTTAAAAACATCACCCTCATCAAAACTGTAATAATAAAGATTTCTAAAGCCATCACTATTGGATAAAAAATACAGGCCTTCATCATCAGAAGCAAACAGTGGATTTAAATTTTCAGCACCCGGAAAAACATCCAAAATTGAGGTACTATTTTTATCATTTGTCATGTCCATAACACCAAGGTTGAAGTGAAACTCAGGATTCCCCCGGGTTTGGGAAGTTTGAGGTTTATCAGTTGAAAAAGCTAAATGTTTTCCATCTTCTGACCAACTTGGATGCACATAAGAATGAACATCATCGGTTAATTGAATTACCTCTTCATCTTCCAGGTTGTACATATAAAGGTTTTGTTCACCTCCGGCAAGTCCTGAAAACGCAATTTTTTTCCCATCCGGTGACCAGGAAGGATTATTTAGAGCCGGTACTCCCGAAATCACTATTTCTTCAGTTCTCCTGGGTCTGTCAACATCAGCTATAACAATTTTATTACGTCCTCTCTTAACTATTACATAAGCTATTTTATCACCCTCGGGAGACCATGTTGCTTTAGACTCAAAAAAGTTAAAACCATCTACATCTGCATTGCGAGTGGTACTAGTAAGTTTTTGAATAATTTCCCCTGTTTTAGCATCAGCTAAAAACAGGTCAAGTGAGACTAAATCTCTTTCCGAGAAAAATGCGATATAATTTCCATCAGGGCTCAAAGAAGGAGCCATATTAATATGGCCGCCATTTTCATCAGTAATAACAGATTCTCCAATAGTTTCATGCCTTGTACTATCTTGATAATACTGTTCAAAATGAGCATCCATTGAACTTTTCCATAAGCCACCTACTGTTTCCGCATTAAGTCCCACAACTCTAGAAATAGCCCTTTGATAACCAAACCTGGCTGTTTGGCTAAAAAGTGGCGCAATCTGATCATCACCCCATGTTCTTCCAAAAAAAGCTACAAAGCTATGACCGAATCTATATGGATTATATTGCTGCATAGAACGTGTCATATCTTTTAATGAAGGGAATTTCTCCTGGTGTACAACATCACGCATTATCATTGCCGTATGCGCATCAACACTGCCTATTGAAAAATATTCTGCCATACCCTCAACCAACCACAAAGGAAGATTTCGCATGGAATTCAGCCCTAACTCGTCCTTTTCAAACATTGACCTGAATTGAAATGCGTGAACTAACTCGTGACCAATAACATGATCCGTCTGAGCATTGGTATGCAATACCGGCATAACAATTCTTCTTCTTAAAGCCTCAGTAACACCATGTGTACCAACTCCAATCTGACTCCCCACTGCTACAGTTTGTTGAAAATCAGGGTGGTTTTCGTATATAAGCACAGGGTTTCGTTCCGGAAAGGTATCTTTAAAAACTTTTTGATGACGCTTATACCATTTTTCATAGGTATTAGCAATATTGTTTACAATTGAATCGTGTTCAAAATAATGATAGATATCAAAATTTGGCGCCTGGTATAATTGATAATCAAAAGACCTGTAAGAAGGCTTATTTCTACCAAAATATTGGGAAAATAAATCACTACCTCCAATTATAAATAAAAATATAAAAGCAACAAGAAACTTAAAACTTAATATGTAATTTTTTCTTAAATTCATTCTCAAAAGAAAAATCATGGCCAAGTTCAATTTTTTATTATATAATTTTAATATACTATAAAATTACAGAGATTATATGACTAAACAAAAGAATGACTTAAAAATTATTTTTTTTTAATATTTTTAAGTCCTCTTACAACAAAATTATAAAACAAGGTTGCTTAAATGTCTGCAGTCTATTATTAATATCCTACGTATTGTTGAATATCCGCTGCAGTAATTTTACTTGCGTATTCCACAATAGCCTTGAAAAGTCAAG
>Ga0207421_10000781_pt1 | contig 41203 bp, 34 predicted proteins | sample SodLakKL_010_SED_4_FD_187542 | JGI IMG/M metagenome (GOLD analysis project Ga0207421, IMG submission 187542) | Alkaline sediment microbial communities from Lake Tanatar, Kulunda Steppe, Russia - 8KL_010_SED (SPAdes) (version 2) | ecosystem: Environmental > Aquatic > Non-marine Saline and...
TTCCATCGTCTTCCCTTCGGACCTCCGCTTCGCTCCGGTGACGCTCGAACCGTCCCCGCAGGCGCAGCATGCCTCTTAACTTACTTTTACCTGGCTTGAGTAGTTACTTCTTACTTTACCATTATCGTACTTTTCCTGATTGTTCAGTTTTCCGGTTAGATGGCGGCGGGTGGAGGCTTAATCCAGGAAATGCAGGACCTGTTCCCATGTTTCAGTAATACAACGTGCGGCTGCACCGTTGCTGTATTCTATAACCGGCATTCCCTGTACCACTGCTTCTGTAAAAGAACGCTCAAAGGGAATTTGTCCTGCCAAGGTAATAGAGCGCTGCCGGCAAAAGTCCTTGATTTGTTCAGTATTTTCTTCATCCAGGTCAAACCGGTTTATACAAACCATGGTGTGTACTTTAAAGTGCTGACATACAGAAAAAATACGTTCCAGGTCATGTATTCCCGAGATGGTGGGTTCTGTAATTATAAGTGCGGCAGTAGCGCCTCCCAGGGCGGCAATAACAGGACACCCGATACCCGGAGGACCATCGTTAATAACCAGGTCTTTTGGATACTGTGTTAGTTCACCGGCTTTTTGCCGAAGCATGGTAACCAGCTTGCCTGAATTTTCTTCGGCTACTCCCAGGCGGGCGTGTACCAGGGGACCGTAGGTGGTGTCAGAGAGGAACCACTGGCCTGAGACTACCTCATCAAAACTAATGGCTTCTTCAGGGCAGGCGTGATAACATACACCACATCCTTCGCATTCCAGTGGATCTACATGAAAGTCTTCAGATATGGCTCCAAAGCGGCATAGTTCCCGGCACAACCCGCATTCGGTGCATTTATCCCGGTGGATAAAAGCTTCCCGGGAAGCTATAAAGTCATGCTCTTCTTTTAGTTCGGGGTTTAGTATGAGACTCAGGTTGGCCGCATCAACATCACAATCAGTAATTACGGAATTCCCTGCCAGAGACACAAAGGAACCTGCCAGGGAAGTTTTACCGGTTCCGCCTTTGCCGCTTATAATGCTCAACTCTTTCATTTTCTCTCTCCTTATACAACAGTCTTAAAGTTTAGCCTGGGTAATTACGATGTGCTCGGGGCTTTTAATAACAATGTTTCCCACAGTCTGGTAAATTCATTTTTCCACTCTTGTGAGTGAAGAACCAATGGTTCACCACGTGCATACAAGCGGGCCAGTTCACGGTCCCAGGGAAAGCGCATGAGTACGGGGATACCTTCCTTACGGCAATAATCTTCTACTCCGCTATCACCCAGGTCTGCACGGTTGATTACTACTCCGCAGGGAATGTCCAGTTTACGCAACATTTCTACAGCAAGATCCAGGTCGTTCAACCCGAAAGGCGTAGGTTCGGTTACTAACAGGCAGTAATCGCAGTTGCGAACTGATGATACCGCCGGGCAAGAAGTTCCGGGAGGTGCGTCAATAATAACGTGCCTGCTGTTATCAATCTTTTCTTTTACAGCATTAATGAGTGGGGGAGACATGGCTTCACCCGGATTGAGTCTACCGTGCGCAAAAGACATTTTGTTGGAGTGTCCCATTTCCAGCACGCCAATTTCCCGAAAAATTTCCGTGATGGCTTCCTCTGGACAAAAATAAGCACATCCCCCGCAGCCGTGGCAAAGCTCCAGAAATGTCAGCACGGTATCCCCGGTTACGGCCAGGGCATTAAAAACGCAAATTCTTGCGCATTTTCCGCAGTAGTTGCATTTTCCCTGGTCAATTTGCGGGACCGGAATGCCTGCGGTTTCCGAGGAAGTAAGTTCCGGTTTTATAAAGAGATGGGCATTGGGTTCCTCCACATCAGAATCTATGAACTGCAGATCATGTTTACAGTTTTCCCCGGCTGCCAGCGCCAGGTTTACTGCTACCGTGGTTTTTCCTGTACCTCCTTTGCCGCTGGCCAGTGCAATTATCATATATATTCTCCTCGTAATCGTATAATAGTATCAGGGTTTTGAAATCACCCTACCCAGATATAAAAAAGTTTGGAAATTGGTGAATATGGTTTTCTGACCTGACTTCTTAAATCTCACCTTTTAAATTTGTCTCCCCTCGGGAGGTTTATTTAATGGTCACAGTGCTCGTGGTGCCCATGGTCACAAAGACTCTCACCTTCAGTTAACACCCCGGTAATATAACTGTTAATGGTATCATCCACAGGACCTGTTACACCCATTACATAACTTATGCCCAGTTCAGCAAATATTTGCTGCGCGCGCGGTCCCATTCCGCCGGCAATAATACATTGAATACCCTTCTCGCCCAGAAAACGTGGAAGAAAACCGGGCTGGTGGCCGGGGTTGGGGACAAACCACTTTTCTATTACCTGGTTGCCTTCAAAATCTACCAGGGTGTAACCTTCACAGCGCCCAAAGTGTTGTGCCACCTGGTTTTGCTCGGTAGCAATAGCCAGCCTTCCTTTATCGAAAGAGCTTTCATTTCCGGAACGGGGATGCACCGGCTGATTGTTCTTCCAGCTGGATGCTGCACCTGTATGGGAGTTGTCCGAAGCTTCGCCCATTTTGCGAGCTTTGCCTTCCCGGTATGCTTGAACAGCTTCTTCCAGTGTTACCCCGGAGAGCTGGAAAACCTCTAACGGGGCGGGCTGCAGGACCTGCCAGGCTTTTGGGCCTACTTCACCTGTAATAATAACTTCGGCTTTCTGGTCAAGCACAAACTGGGCTGCCTGTATACCTGCACCGCTGGTTTTTTTGGCGGCCTCGTTAGGCTCAAACCTCCATTCATCCTTTTCGTCGTCGTAAAACGCAAAGTAAGCGCACCTGCCGAAGTGGTGATCCAGGGTAGAATTTTTACTTTCCCCGCTGGAGCTTAGTGCAATTAACATATCCTTTTCCCTCCTGCTTTAATTTATTTTTGTTGTAGTTAATGTAATTTCGAAAAAAGATCGCTGGGGTACTGCTTAATTTCACCTTTATCACTCTGATATGAAAATATGTCACATTACTACTGTATTTTATACGTTTATAATTGCAAATAAAAACTTAAACTCTATTGCCTTTATTTCATTTCATTTAATTTAATTTCTCTACAGTTATGTATGTACCAGAATGTTTTTATATTGAATAATTTAAGATGCCCGGCCCCGGCCTGGCCTGCCCGGCAAAGTCCTGTTTAAACCTGCCGGGCAGGTAGCCTGAGCTTTTCTTGGGGAACTGTTATAATATTTTTCTTTAAGTTTGTTTGTATTTACTTGTTTTCTTCTGTATTTTGCAGTTCATTTAACCTGCTTTCAATTTGTTGAATGCGTTCCCTGAGAAATTGGGCCTGGTTCTGCAGTTCGTTTATTTCGCCTGCCGAAGTATATGGCTGTCTTCCGCCTGCGTAACCGAATCTCCTAAAACCGCCACGTACTGGATTGGCAAATCCAGGCCTGTCAAAACCACGGCAAAAACCTACAGCTCGACCGGTGCCCGGTCCCCATCCCAGCGGACCAGTTCCGTCTCCACCTGGCATTGTATTCACCTCCTTCTTATACATTTCAAAAATACTGTTTTATTGCCCCGGGCATTTTATTTCTGCCCTGGTTTTGGAATATATTTTAAAAGCCGGGCACTAAAACAGATTAAAAAAAACTGAAAGTAAATTCAGCAGCACTTTATTATGAAACAATGTCCATTATCAATATACAATTATAATTAACATATGTCAAGTATATTTTAACTAATTTTACGCACCACTTGAAGAACAAAATATTAATTTTTGAGAAACCCGGTAACTTTACAGCTAAATTTATCTAAAATGGGGCTGCTTACCAATTTTATCTTCAGCCCCGGCAACGTTCCATATTCACTTCTAACTCTAACAGTAGCAGTATTGGTATTATATAATAACTCGGCACGGGTATTTGTGTCCAAGAACCGTACCTTGTCTCGCCCACAACTATTTTTTGGCTGCTTCTCCCGAAGCTATATAGGAATATTTTAGAAATGGAGGGGTAGTAATTTCACATATAGCTACAATAGATAATTCTACTGCAGTAACCACCGGGGCCAGTTCGGGGAAACGGCTCTGTACAATTACCACCAGGCCTATAGAAAGACCTGCCTTGGCTAAAAGAGATATCCCCGTATATTTTCTTATATTAGAGTTGCCACCAAAGCAGAGGGCCCCAAGATAAGCTCCACCCACCCGGGCAATCAAACGCGCTATAAAATACACTACTACTGCAAAAATATTTTCCCAAAGCGTGGACAGGGCCAGGCTGGCCCCGGCAAGGGCAAAAAACACCACAAAAATAGGAAGTTCAACATCATTTAAAACCTGGATAATTCGAGATGGAGTTTTATGGAGGTTGGCCAGGACAAACCCCATAAACATGTTGGTTAACAAAGGTGAAAAATGCAGAAATTCAGAAACAGCACTGTTGAACAACAAAAACCCAACTATGATTACCAGTACCTGGTGACGGTCTTTGAGGTATTTTAAAATGTAAGTTAATACCACACCTACTAAAGCACCGAGAATAAAGGAGCCAGCAATCTCAATTACCGGCTCCTTTAAAAGCGAAGTAATACCTCCATCCCGGGTATCTTGTTTTAAATAAAAAACTACGGCAGAAGCTACACCAAAAGTCATAACTGAAAACATATCAGTTATGGCCACTACGCCCATCAAAGTAGAAGTAAAAGAACCTTTAGCTTTTACTTCTTTACTAACCACTATTACTGTAGCAGGAGAAGTAGCAGTAGCCATGGCAGCAAGTAGTAAAGCATGGGGCATAGTAAGATCTGTTAAATTAACCAGGGCAAAATAAACCAGGGCAAAAGTAAACAGAACTACAAAAAACGCTATGCCCAGAACGCTTTTACCTAACACCTTAAGCCTTTTTATTTCCAGCTCCCCGCCAAGTATAAAAGCTATTATCCCCAGGCCCAGCACCTTTATCAAGGCAAGAGATTCGTTAATCTCGCTGGGAACTATATTTAATAAAGAAGGCCCCAAAGCAAGACCTGCTATAATGTAACCGGTTACAGCAGGTAAACGTATTTTAGAAGCTAATATCCCTCCCAGATATCCAACAATAAGCAGTGCAGCAACACCAATAGACTGTTGATAAACTTCTTCTACCATCTTTGATTTAACTTCCCTTCTTAATGCCACCGACTGTTACATTTGATTTGGTTTTGGTTTGATTACACTGTTATGGCCTAACAGCTGGTTATCTGATCAAAAAATTATTTCCAATCTCAATTGCTACGCCGGCCTGTAGATTAACGTTTTGTTTTATCAATCTTCCCAGCTTAAAACATGTCCCCTTACCTGATGGAGAGGAACAGTAAAAAAGATTCCCTGGCCGGGTAGCTGTAAGTCTCCTATCACGTTTTCTATGGATTTTACTGCCTGCTCTATCATCTCTTCGTTTCTTATTACAGATATAATAGTCTTGTTTCCCGGCCGACAATCTTCGAACATGCTGCGCAGCCCGCCAAACAGGGGTACATTATCACAAACCGTCCTTCCCATACCTTGCGAATCCATTACCGTAGCACCTTTTATTCCTACATTGTAAAGATTCTCTAGAATTTCATCCAGTAATTCAGTTTTGTTTAAAACCAACACCATCAGGTACATAAATAATCCTTTCTTAAACTGGCTTATAGTGTATCCATCCGGCTGGAAGCAACAACATTTTCTTACCCTGAAAAAAATGGCCCCAATAGCAGCTATTAAAAACTTCTTAAATTATTATAATCTTTTTTATCAGAGGGTGTCAAAAAAGCTGTTACAGTATAAGCCTCTGTCTAAAGCTATAGCAGTACCTCATCCAAAAAATACTCCTTTACTATATAATAATCAACTGTATTATACTAACCTGCTGCTTCATCCAGGTCCAAGCGCAGAGCGCAGTGAAGCCAGGAACGTTTCTATAAATTCCAGCCGCTCGTTTCTGCTTTTGCCTTCCATCCCTCTTATCAAGGCGCTTCCCACTATAACCCCGTCCGCGTAACCAGCAGCTTCCCGGGCCTGCTGCGGGGAGGAAATGCCGAATCCAAGGGCCAGGGGAAGGGAGGTGATTTCCCGCAAAGTTTTGAGCATTTCCAGGGCTTCAACGGGGATATTACGGCGCGCACCAGTAACACCGGCTACGGAAACGCAGTACAGGAAGCCTGATCCCGCTCCTGCTATCTGCCGGCTGCGCGCTAAACCCGACAGGGGAGTAACCATGGTGATAAAAGAAAGGCTCTCTTCCGCAGCCGCCCGGCGCAGGCCGTCGCTTTCTTCCAGGGGCAAATCCGGGACGATAAGGCCATCGCCCCCGCTTTTTCTTATTTCCCGAATAAAACCTCCTTCCCCGGCTTGCAGCAACTGGTTGTAGTAACACATAAGAACCAGGGGAACTTCCGTTTCCTGCCGCAGCTGCGCTACCATTTCCAGTACTTTTTGGGGTGTTACTCCGGCTGCAAGAGCCCTTCCCGCAGCATCCTGTACCACCGGACCGTCAGCCAGGGCATCAGAAGAAGGCACCCCCAGCTCTACTATATCGGTCCCGGCTTCTACTGCTTTTAAGACGTGTTCGCGGGTGGCTTCCAGGCTGGGGTCCCCCGACATTATGAAGGGCATAAGGGCCGTGCGTCCTTCCCGGCGCAGGCTTTGCCAGGTCTTTTCCAGGCGGTTTTCCGCAGGAGCACTTCCGCCACCGGTGCAGCAGCAAAAGCTACAGGATGCAGCCCCTTCTCGCTTTAATTTTCCTTCACCGGGAAAATGAAAAACACCCGTGAAAATACAATCCGGAAAACCGTTAACCATGCCGCAGCGCTTACTCATTTTCCCCACCCCTTTCTTCCTCATAAGAAGATACGGTACCCAGGTCCTTGTCTCCCCGCCCGGAGAGACAAACCACTACCGGAATTTCGCTCGAAACCCGGGAGGAAGAAGTTAAAAAAGATGAAGACAGCTTTTCCAGGTAAGCCAGGGCGTGCGAGCTTTCCAGGGCGGGGATAATCCCTTCGCACCGGCACAGCAAGCGGAAAGCCCTCAGGGCTTCTTCATCGCTTACCGCCTCATAAGTCACCCTTCCAATGTCCTTCAGGTAGGCATGCTCCGGGCCCACCCCGGGGTAGTCCAGCCCGGCGGAAACTGAATGAACCGGGCTCACCTGGCCCCATTCATCCTGCAGGAGGTAGCTTCGGGTACCGTGCAATACGCCGGCGCGCCCTTTGTTTAAAGTGGCGGCGTGCTCAACCCCGGAAAGGCCCAGTCCCGCAGCTTCCACCCCGTAAAGTTCTACTTCTTCGTCTTCCAGGAAGGGATAAAACAAACCAGCCGCGTTACTGCCCCCGCCCACACAGGCCACCATGGCCCCGGGCAATCTGCCCTCCTGCTGCTGCAATTGCCGCCTGGTTTCCTCCCCGATTACCTTCTGGAAAGTGCGCACCATGAGCGGGTAAGGGTGGGGCCCGGAAACCGAGCCCAGGAGGTAATGGCTGTAATCCGAAGAAGCAACCCAGTCGCGTATGGCTTCACTGGTCGCTTCTTTAAGGGTGGCGCTGCCTGCTCTTACCTGCCTTACCTCCGCCCCCAGCAAATTCATCCGCTGCACGTTGGGGGCCTGGCGCCGCATATCTTCTGCGCCCATGTACACCACCGCTTCCATCTCCAGCAGGGCCGCCACCGTGGCTGCTGCCACCCCGTGCTGCCCGGCACCGGTTTCTGCAATAAGCCTTTTTTTTCCCCCACGGCGGGCCAGCAACCCCTGCCCCAATGTATTGTTGATCTTGTGCGCCCCGGTGTGGGTAAGGTCTTCACGCTTCAAATATACCTTCAAACCCGGATACCGCCGGGACAGGTTCCGGGCGTAATACAAGGGGGTCGGGCGGCCCGCGTACTCTTTCAAATAGTAATCCAGCTCCTGTAAAAACTCGCGCCGGTTTATTTCCCGCTGAAAAACACCGGTTAATTCATTTAAAGCCGGGATTAAAGTTTCCGGCACGTACCTCCCGCCGTACGGCCCATAGTATCCCCTGCTATCGGGAAGCATGATTTTCCCACCTCCTGATTTCTTGTATAAATTCTTTTATCTTATCTGGATCTTTACCGTTTCCGGATTCTACCCCGCTACTTACATCTACGCCACGGGGCCTGACCTGTTCCAGCGCCGCGTAAACGTTGGAAGGATTTAGCCCCCCGGCAAGGATAGTCTGCTCCCTTACAGGAAAGCCTTCCAGCAAGGACCAGTTAAAGGCGCGTCCGCTGCCCCCCCTTTGCCCGGGTGAGCAGGCATCCAGCAGCAAAGTGCAGTGCCGGTAGAGGTGCGCCTTCTCCAGTGAACTTTTATCTTGAACGGCAATAGACTTTATCACCCCGCGCGGCAGCAACTGGCGGGCAAAATCCGGGGATTCATCCCCGTGCAGCTGCACCCCGTCCAGGCCACATTCCTGAATCGTTTCTTTTATCTCCGCGGCGGTGGAGTTTACAAATACTCCCACCCGGTAAACCATGGCCGGCAGAGAGGCGCATATATTGCGGACCGTCTGCCGGTCTACTTTTCTTTTACTGGAAGCAAACACAAACCCCAGAGCATCGGCCCCCGCTTCCACGGCAGCCAGAGCGCTCTCTATTTCCGTAATCCCGCATATTTTAACCTTAACCCGCACGGGTATCTCCCCTTTCTTTCCGCTCTCCCCGCAGCTCTCTTATCTTGGCCGCGGGATCAGGGCTTTGCACCAGGGCTTCTCCCACCAGTGCTGCTCTCGCCCCGGCGCGCTGCAACCTTTCGGCTTCCCGGCGGCCGTGGATACCGCTTTCTCCCACCAGCGTTACGCCGGGCAGAACCCGGCAAGCTACTTGCTCTGTGCGGGAAAGGTCAATTTCAAAAGTCTGCAAGTCGCGGTTGTTTATCCCCAGCAGGTCGGCTCCCACATCCAGCACCGGGCCCAGCTCCCCCGGGCCTGATACTTCCACCAGGGGCTGCAGGGATAGTTCCCGGCATAAATCAAATAGCTCCCGCAAAAGTGTTTCCGATAGTATGCGGGCAATTAAAAGCACCGCATCCGCTCCCGCCGCCCTGCTCTCATAAAGCTGCAGGGGATCAATGATAAAATCCTTGCGCAAGGCGGGCAGCCCCGCGGCCTCCCGCGCTTCATGAAGATCCTGCAGACTCCCCTTGAAAAACCGGCTTTCGGTAAGCACCGACAGCGCAGCCGCTCCCCCTTCCCGGTAAGAACGGGCCAGGGAGGCGGGTTCCAGGCCGGGACACAGGTCACCGCGGCTGGGAGAAGCCCTCTTTATTTCCGCAATTACGGAGATGGTTTCTTCCTCCCGCTGCAGCGCCTGCAGAAAAGGCCGGGGAGGGGGGGAGCTTAAAGCTTTTTCCCGGAGAACATGTTCCGGCTGCTCCCGCCGCAGGGTTTTTATCTCTTTTCTTTTATGCTCCAGTATTTTTTCCAGGTACATGGCGATTTCAACCTCCCAGCCTGCTCAGTTTTTCCAGCACCCGCCCGGCGCTGCCGTCCTCCACGGCTTTTACCGCCAACTCCATGCCGCGCTCCAGGCTGTCCGCATGGCCGCCTACCAGCAGGGCCGCGGAAGCGTTTAAAAGAGCCACGTCGCGGGCCGGGCACCTGTGGCCGGCCAGCACCTTGCGGGTAATAGCCGCGTTTACTTCGGGGGTGCCGCCTCGCAGGTCGCCGGAATTGGCATCGCCGGGCAGCTCCAGGCCCAGGGAACGTGGGTTTACCTTTAACTCCCTGATTTCGCCCCGGCGCATTTCCAGCGCCAGGTTTTGCCCTTTTAGGGAAAGCTCATCGCTTCCATCGCCTCCGTGCACCACCAGCACGTGCTCAGCTTCCAGCAGGCGGCAGGCTTCCGCCAGGAGTTCCACCAGGGAAGAGTGGGGTACCCCTATTACCTGTCGGGTAACCCCGGCGGGGTTGGTTAAAGGGCCCAGCAAGTTAAAGGCAGTACGAAAACCTATTTCCCTGCGCGGAGCTGCGGCATGACGCATGGCCCCGTGGTAAAGGGGCGCATACAGGAAAGTAAACCCGCTGTAATTGAGGCACTGCAGGGCTTCTTCAGGGCCCATCTCTATGTTTACCCCCAGGGATTCCAGGAGGTCAGCGCTGCCGCAGCGGCTGGTTACGGAGCGGTTGCCGTGTTTAACCACCCTGGCCCCCGCCCCGGCGACAATCAAAGCCGCGGTGGTGGAAACATTGAAAGTCCCCATGCCGTCTCCGCCGGTACCACAGGTATCCAATACCTCTGGCGGAGCGTTAACCCTGCGCGATTTTTGTCGCATCACCCGGGCCATCCCTGTAATTTCTTCTGCAGTTTCCCCTTTCATGCTTAACGCGGTTAAAAACGAAGCTATCTGCGCGGAAGTAAGCTCGCCTTCCATGGTGGCCTCCATTAATTCAGCAGCTTCTTCCTGCTTTAGATTTTCAAAACGGATTAACTTTTTTATATGCTCTGCACCTGCTACAGTCATCACCGTCCACTCCTCTCTAAACAGTAGTGATGTAAATAATTCGCCATCACCCGGCCCCCATGCAGTGTAGCAATAGATTCCGGGTAGAACTGCAAACCAAAGGCCGGGTATTCACGGTACCTCAAACCCGAACCGTAATTGTCTACCAGCAATATCACGGTATCATCTCCTCAGCTGCAGCCAGGGTTTTCAAGAGGGCCTGTGATTTCTGCAAGGTCTCCCGGTATTCTCTTTCGGGCTCGGAATCATTCACTATGCCCGCCCCGGCCTGTATATACATCCTGCCCCGGCTGGAAATTATAGTCCTGATGGTTATGCAGGTATCCAGGTTCCCGTTAAAAGAAAGGTAACCTACAGCTCCGGAATACGGGCCCCGGCTGGTGGGCTCCAGCTGGTTTATGAGCTGCATGGCCCTTACCTTGGGAGCCCCGGTAACCGTTCCGGCGGGAAAACAAGCCCTCAGGGCGTCCAGCGCCGTGTGTTCCGGTTTCAAATAACCCTTCACATCGGATGTCATATGCATGACGTGAGAAAAACGCTCTACCTGCATCAGGTTGTGCACCTGTACCGTGCCATGCCGGCAAACTTTGCCCAGGTCATTGCGCCCCAGGTCTACCAGCATAACATGTTCGGCCCTCTCTTTCTCATCGGCCAATAACTCCCGGGCCAGTTTCCCGTCTTTTTCCGGGGTATCACCCCGCGGCCTGGTTCCGGCAATAGGGCGAGTCCATGCCTCCCCGTTTTCCACCCGCACCAGCATCTCCGGCGACGAGCCGCACAAAACGGGATCCCCCAGATCCAGGTAAAACTGATACGGGGAAGGGTTTACACTGCGCAAGGTGCGATAAACCAGGAACGGATCCACCGCTGACTCCACCTCCAGGCGGCGGGAAAGGACCAGCTGTAAAATCTCCCCCTCCCGGATATTCCTTTTGGCTTCCCTGACTTTATCCAGAAAGTCTTCCGGAGCCATGTTGGAGGGGAGATCACTGCTACTTTCACCGGCAGACACCGCATCCAGGTTTTTCATGGGCCCGCTGGAGCGGCCCCGCCCGTTACCGTGTATACGCTCTACCAATTCCTCCAGCTGCCGGCAAGCAGCGCGGTAATCTTCCGAAAAATCATCACCCACAGTAAAAATAACCAGCACAGTCAGTAAATGATTCTGGTGATCGAAAGCCAGAATCTCCCCGGGGAAAATAAGGGACATGTCGGGCAATTCCCTTTCATCTTCCGGCGGTTTACCGACCGGTTCGAGCCATTCCGTCAGTTCGTAGCCAAAATAACCAACCGCGCCGCCATTAAAAGGAAGCGTAACCGGCTCGCACCAGTCTATATCTATCATCAACTGCTGCAGCACCTGCAGAGGATCTCCTTCTTCTAACTGCTGCCGGCCGTTTTTCCCGCTAATCCAGACCCGGTTTCCCCAGGCTTCCACAGAAAGAAAGGGATGAAAACCCATAAAGGAAAAACGGGCATTCTTACCTTCTCCTTCACCGCTTTCCAAAAGAAAGCTTTTGCCCTCTCCAGACAGCCGGTCGTACAGGGTGATCGGCGTATCAATGTCGGCAATAAGTTGGGTGTAAACCGCGGCGTGAGAACCTTCCCTGACCTTGTTTACCAGCTGCTCATAACCAGGCTTGATTTCCATGCAGACAACCTCCTTGTTTTGCGTTTTGCGTTTTGCATTTTCCTATATAATTAAAAAAGCCTTTCGTCCCTTTTAAGGACGAAAGGCTGATTCGCGGTGCCACCTTAATTAACGCGCATATAAATACGCATTCTCTCTACTTGCCAGGTACGCAGGCCTTTTTATATATCCTTCCTGCCCGCTCTTACAAGCAGCAAGATAAAAGGTCCATCAATACCCTGCCCCTTTTATCGGTGGGGCAATTCCGTCGAAGCCTACTTGTATTAATACTTTCGGTTCGCTCCTCCGGGGCCCATTCAGTATCATCTTTTTACCCGGTCTCACCACCCCCGGGCTCTCTGAGAAAAAGAATAATACTTACTCCTCCCCGTCACGGGATTTAACCATATCTTTCTTATACTGTATAACTTATATTAAACCCGCGACGCCAAGCTGTCAACCCCTTTTTTAAATTTTCTTTAGTTTGTACAAATAGTTTGCATATAAGTGAGGATTGTTCTTTATAGAAGCATATGCTGCTCCAATAATTCCTTCATACTGGTCTCTAACATATTACCCAGAACATTTAATTATCACCCAAACTTACGCATTCCCTTTTACTGGTTCATTAACTTGTCCACCAGGTCAACATATTCCTGCATGGCATTTTCTTTTGGAGTTCCTTCGAGCTTTTTCCAGGCATCATACTTGGCCCGCCCTGCAAAATCAGTCAGGCCGGGACGTTTACCTGTGACATCACCGGTAGTAGCCTGCTTGTAAAGGGCGTACAATTTTAAAAGAGTTTCGTTGTCGGGCTTTTCCGGCAGGGTCTGCACATCTTCAGCGGCCTTATGAAAACGGGTTTCAAGTTCAGACATATAATTTACCTCCCATAATCTAAACATTTTAACATAAAAGATTTTCTATATTTTTATGGTATTTCCTGCTAAAATCAAATATTCTTTCCGTTAAGGAGGTAGGATTATTATTAACATTATGATGCCAGGACAATGTGGTCAACAATTAACGATTAATCCACAATACTTTTTGCTTGTCTATATACTCTTTTAAAACAGTATCCTGACAACATCTTACTTCCCCTGGTTAAATTAACTTGTGAAACAGGCGCAGGTAGTCAAGGGCGTTTTTGTTAACCAGGAACTCTCTTCTAATTTTTTCTCTTGCAGCTTCCATCATCTTGCGGGATATTTCCGGGTTGCGAAGGATATGCAGTATTTTCTGGGCACATTCTTCCACGCTACGCACCAGGTAACCGTTAAACCCGTCGTCAATCTGCAAACGGATACCCCCAACTTCACCGCCGACTACGGGCGTGCCTTTCCACATGGCTTCCGCCACTGTCAGCCCAAAACCTTCCCGGATGGATTTCTGCAGTACCAGGTCGGAAGCAGTTTGAAATGCGTTTACCTCCCGACCGGTGATACCGTTAAAATTGGTAACTACCTTTATATCGTAATCTTCTCCCGCCCGCCGCAAGGTATGGTAAAGGTATTCCCAGCCTTCCGGGTCGTCGGTAGCCATGGATCCTACCAGGGCCAGCTGCACGCTGGGAAATTCTTTTTTTACCAGCTTATAAGCTTCAATTACCCCCAGGGGATCCTTCCAGGGATCAAAACGGGAAATCTGGCTTACCAGCGGGCGCTCGGTATCCACCCCAAAACGAGAAATTATTCCCCTGGCTTTATCTAAATCCATGGGCCAGTTTTTCTCGCTCAAAGGATCTATAGAAGGAGTTATAAACGTAAGGTTTTTTAACGAAACTTCTTTTTTCACGTATTCCTTCATGGTAAAGACTACTGCGTGATAATTCCTGATATAATCATAAATAAAATCCCAGTAGTGCTGGTTGGGAGTGGAAGTATCTATGTGGCACCTCCAAACCCAGTACGGCTTCTTTTTACCCTGATAGTAATTAATTAAAGCAACAGGCTGGGGATCGTGTACTACAATTATGTCATAGTTCCATTCTTTCGTATGTTCCGCATTGCTCCGGACAGTCTCCAGGTACAGTTTCTTTTCCTCATCACTCAATTGGCCTTCATGACCCTGTAAACGGTTGTGAAATGATTTGGTTATATGGTAAAATTCCGTGCTGCCCTCCATAACCCACCAGTCAAGATTCAACCCCATATCTTTTAATAGCGGGACTAAAGAATGCAGCACTTCTGCTACGCCGCCTCCATAAGCAGTGGCATTTATCATGGCTATTTTTTTTCCAAACAGTTTTTTAACCAGTGTATTTACTTCATTTATAGTTTCCTCATCCATAAAAGGGTAGTAATCGGCAAATCTTTTTATACCGGCATTAACCAGTTCCATTATTTTCCCTCCGGATTATTTATATTGATAGTTAATCCTTCTTATACTCTGCTATTTACCGGGCACTCTATTCTTTTTTTATACTCATTGGTAATAATATCTTTATCTAAAAACTAATTAAAAACCGTTTAACCGGTTAAATTACAAATATGAAAACCACACGTATAACTAAAATCCCCACCATGGGGCCTATTATCCTGGACAGAAACAAACAGGTAGTGCAGTTTAACGTATTTGCCCACCGCAAAAATAAGGTGGAGCTGGTATACCAGGAACCGGACGGTATAGAAAAAAGTACACCCATGGAAGAAACAGCTCCACATTATTTTAGTATTAACTTAGAAGGAGTGAATTTGCATGGCCGGTATGGATTTAAGCTGGATGGCAAGGGACCTTTTCCCGACCCCTGGTCCCACTTTCAACCGGAAGGAGTACACGGCTTATCGCAACTTGTAGACCACCAAAGCTACAAGTGGCGTGAAGAAGGATGGAAAGGGCTTGAGCTAAAAGAGCTTATTATTTATGAAATCCATGTAGGCACTTTCAGCAAAAAAGGGAATTTCAAGGGAGTAGCGGAAAAACTGGATTACCTCTGCGAGCTGGGTATTAACACGGTGGAACTCATGCCGGTTAACCAGACCCCCGGCAGGTGGAACTGGGGATACGACGGAACCGGCCTGTTTAGTGTAAATTACAACTATGGGACGCCGGGCGACCTCAAGCACCTGGTTGACCAGTGCCACCGGAAAGGCCTGGCCGTAATCCTGGACGTGGTATACAATCATTTCGGACCGGAGGGCAACTATCTGCATCAGTTCGGGCCTTATTTTACTGGAAAACATGTAACCCCCTGGGGGGACGCGGTTAATTTTGATGACGACTATTGCGAGGTAGTCCGCCAAATGGTTGCCGGGAATGTTAAATACTGGTTAGATGCCTACCGGTTTGACGGCCTGCGCCTGGACGCGGTACACGCCATTGAAGATAATTCCACACCTCACCTGCTGCAGGAAATAAGCGAAACGGCAAACCAATCAGCATGGGAGTGGGGACGACACAAATGGGTTATTGCGGAAACTGACGAAAATGACGCCCGGATTATCACCCCGCAGGAAAACGGGGGATACGGAGTACACGCCCAATGGATGGATGATTTTCATCATTGTGTGCATACTGCATTAACCGGCGAAAAACGGGGCTACTACGCCGACTACGGCAAGTTTAAAGACCTGGAAAAAGTTTTTTTTAACTACCTGTACACCGGGCAATATTCGCTTTTCTGGAAAAAGCCACGCGGAACAAACGGCTTCCACATACCGGGTTACCAGTTCGTTGTGGCAGTTCAGACTCACGACCAGGTGGGCAACCGCGCCGCTGGGGAAAGGCTTTCGCTGCTGGTAGATTTCCCTTTTCTAAAAACCGCTGCCGCCTTGCCTTTTCTGTCCCCTTATCTTCCCCTGCTGTTCATGGGAGAAGAATACGGGGAAGAAAACCCCTTTTTGTTTTTTACCGATTACGGGGATCCGGAACTCCAGGATTCGGTAGCCCGCGGGCGCCGGAATGAGTTTAAAGATTTCGGCTGGAAAGAAGTTCCCAACCCGCAGGAAGAAGAAACTTTTTACAGCTCAAAGCTAACAGAACTTAATCACTGGAAAAAACACCAGCAATACCTTTTTGAATTCTACCGCGACATGATAGAATTACGCCGGCATCACCCCGCCCTCCGGGAGCCGGATAAAGAAAAGACCCGGGTAAAAGCGGACCCGCTGAGCCAGGTAATGGAAATAACTCGCCGGTCGGAAAAGGGTACCGTCATTGTTGCCAGCTGCAACCTGGGGGAAAAAACCTTGGTCCTGCCTCACCACTCCGGCAAAGTAATACTAAGCTCCGAATGGGATAAATACGGCGGGGACAAAAAACAAAATAGCAGCTCCCGGCTGCTGCAAAAAGGAGAAGTGCTACTCCGGGAGGAATAATAGTAACGGCGTAATCTTTTAAAATGAAAGAAAAAGAGAAAGAAAGCTATTACAACTTTTTTAAATAATTATGCTAACAATTTATCTTACTCAAAAGTTTCGCTGTAATATTAATTATTTATATATTTTTTTATAAAGCTTTGGTAAAATGATCTAATAGAGTGGGCAAATTATATTTCTACTGGCACTCCCTTGACACATTTAACCATAATTTTAAAAAAAGAAAAAAGGAGGATTCAAAATTAATGGAAGGTAAATCCAAGCTGGGTATTTCTGTTAGCTTTTTTGCGTTTTTAGCTTACATAAGCGGGTTGGCCAGTATGTTCGTGCCCGCAATATTTATGCTTTATGCCATGCACTTTGAAGAAAACGAAGAACTCCGTTTTAATATTTTGCAGGCGTTTTCTATAGTAATACTTTTCACAATTGCATCAGGATTATTATCTATCCTGGATAACATCTTTGGGGTAATAAATATGTTAATTATTGACCATATTCAATCCTTGTTGGACAGCCTTTTTGATTTAAGCCGGGATAATTTCCTGTTAACTTTTCAACTGGAACTACCTTTAAACCTGGATATCATACTCAGGAGGCTGTTAAACATTATTGAAGCTGCACTCTTGTTATATGCAGGTATATTCGGCGCCCTTAAAAACAAAACAGTTAAGCTTCCTATTGTATCAAAATGGGTCGAAAAAGCTGTATAGGTTGAATATTTAAAAGTATACTTAAAATGGGTAATAATGTGTCAGGGGATGTTTTTTATACTTTTTTTAATTCTAAAGGATTTTTTGGTTAAAATATTGAATGTTAAGTAAACAGCACCCGAAATAAACAGGCCAGGGGGTATCTCTATGAAAATGGCGGAGGAAATCAGGGGATTAATCAAATCCAGGTACCCGTTAATCTACCTGGAAACTGCAGACGAAAAATATACACTTAACCATTTAAGAGAAATGTCATATGAATGGGGTTCATTACCTACCAGTGGTCTTTAAGCAAGGGGTTAAGGCGACTGGATGCAGAAAAAGCCATATACCAGACCAACGACCCCAACACCATGCTAAAAAGTATAATAGAAATTTGCAACTCCTCTTCTAATGAGTCAAACCTGTTTATCCTTAAAGATTTTCACCAGCATCTCAGTGAACCGGTAACTCACCGCCTGTTAAAAGACTTGATTAAACTAATTAGCGACACCCGGGATACAGTGATTATATTAAGTTACGAATACAAGCTACCCCAGGACCTGGAATTATATGCCACCCACATGCTTTGCGGTTATCCCCATGAAAAAGAAATAAATAATATACTATATGAAACTATAAAAGAATTGCCCAGATGGCACCATGGATCAAGGGTAAACTTAAACGAGTCGGAAGAAAAAAAGATTTTACAATCACTTAAAGGGCTGACCGTGCAACAAATCAGGGGCGTCCTTCACCAGGCGGTTTTGGAAAACAACTGCCTTGACATTAACGATTTGAAAACAATTGAACAATACAGGAGAAATCTTTACGACCGCGAGGGAATGCTGGAGTTCTATGCGCTGGAAGGAGATGAAAATATAGCAGGCTTTAATAACTTAAAAACCTGGTTAAAAGACAGGAAAGAAAGTTTTAAAGCTGAAAATAATTTCAACCTGCCCCCTCCTAAAGGTATCATGCTGATGGGGGTACAGGGGTGCGGTAAAAGCCTGGCAGCCAAAATTGTAGCCCGGGAATTAAACCTGCCCCTGTATCAATTTGATCCCGGCCGTTTGTACGGTTCTTATATAGGCGAAACAGAAAAAAATATGCGCAAAACCCTGGATCTGGCGGACAAATTAAGCCCACTATGCCTCTGGATAGATGAAATAGAAAAAGGATTTAGCGTTACAAATAGTAAAGCCGACGGGGGCGTTTCCCAGCGGGTTTTTGGAAGTTTTCTTACCTGGATGCAGGAGCGGAAAAAAAATACTTTTATCGTAGCTACCGCCAATGATATCAACGCGTTACCACCGGAATTATTAAGAAAAGGCCGCCTTGATGAAATATTCTTTGTGGACCTGCCGGACCTGGAAACCAGGAAAGAATTGTTCCGCATACACCTGAGCAAACGGAACCTCAATCCCGAAGATTTTGATTTAAATCATTTAGCAAAAGCTTCCAAGGATTTCAACGGCGCAGAAATTGAGCAGGCTATTATCTCTGCACTCTACCGGGCCACCCGTACCAAAGAAAAAACAGGCACCAACCAGATTCTGGAACAGCTGGAGTCTACCCGCCCCCTGGCGGTTCTCAAAAGAGAAGATATAGAATCCCTTCGCACCTGGGCCAGGGAACGCGCCACACCAGTATAAAACTTACAGCTCGTTTTCCCTGCCCCTACCCAGGAAAATGTTTTCTATCCCAAATTTTGCCTCCATTTTATCTCAATAAATGTTTTCTATCAAATCAACTTTTTACCGGCGAAGTTTCCGCAGTTACCAGATCCTCAAAATACCTCTCCACCTGTTTATCCGTAAGGGAATCTATCCAGTCTATCAATTCCGGGAACAGTGGAGGGTATACTCTGTACAGATAATCATACATGCGGTCTACCATGAAATCGGCATCCGGTACCACACCCCATACTTTTTGCAAGTGGTCCGTGGCCATAAAGACTGCCAGGCAGTATTCCTGTAAGAGAAGAAGGGCCTGCTTCATAAGATAGTCAAAAGGAATGTTTTGATCCTGCGTAACCCGGTACAGCTCTTCTACCCTGCTTACAGCTTGCTCTTTCCAGGAAAACACATTTTCTATCTCCCGGTAAGCCTGTGACAGGTCCCCTCCTTTTTCCGCCATGTACTTTTCCAGACCATAGCGCAGGTAATCCACACGCTGGTCAATAAATACTCCCAGGGTTTCATTTAACCCCACCAGGTCGTGAGAATTTAAAGGGAGGGGGGAGCGGTGAAAAAGCATATCCGAAGGGTAGAGCTGCATCTTTTCCAGGAGGGTGCGGCATAGCAGGTAACCTTTCAAACAGGGTCTTTTCTGCCTGCCTTCCGTGGGTCTCCAGCCCCAGTTGCAGGCTCTCTTCATTAGCCGCAGATACAACACCGCGCGGCTGTCCAGGTCCTCTTTGGACAACTCGTATCCCGTAGCATCCAGCCGCTGTGCGGTTACAGGTAGGTTCATGTCAATATTGAAATTGTGCACCAGGGTGTCAAAAATACTACAGAAGTACTTGCCGTTTTCCCAAAACACCAGGGGATGATGGTACGTCCCGGTCCGGCGCAGATCGTAATCTCCCGTCCCTTTTACTCCCAGCGGGGGATAATGGCCATCGGCACGAAGAACCACCCGAAGCTCGGGAGCCCAGCATATCTGCGTAAATTCAAGCTCAGGGAGCCGGTTCATATCTTCAGGCTTTAAAACTTCATCAATGTACTCATCCGGAGTAACAAAATGGACCTCGTACCTGCCTTCATCCTCCTTGAGCACCTCTTTCCAGGCCCGGGACAGTATTTCTATAGCCAGGTCACCGTAATCCATCAACTCCAGGTCCTGCATATAAACCAGCACCCCATCAGGGGGCGCTTGCTCTAGTTCCCGGCGCAGTATTTCCTTATACATCTCCACCCCTTCTTCCCAGCTTATGGGGTACGGTTCGCTGTTTCCGGTGAGATATTCATTGTTAAAGACGGCAAAATCACCCAGCCGGTAACCCTGGTTTTTCACCTCATCCCGCTTCATACAGGTTATGGGCCTCCAGATTTCTTGCGAAATGGAAAAATTACGCGGCAGAGCCAGGATATTTTTGCCCCTACCTTGTATCCAAAAAGGCCGGTAAGTGGTATCTCCCTTGCCATGCACCCGGTAAGGAACCTTGTCGGCACTCAAGTGAGGAAAAATCACGTAATCTATGTTTGCATTTTCCATACCTTCAACCCTGTCCCGGTGGTAAGAAGCTTCCGGCGAAAACAGGCCCCTGTAGCGAGGAAAGGGGGCTTCCATAACATGGTGCAAATATTCCATGTTCCAGCTAATTTCCCGGGCTACCTCTTCATTCTGCAGCAAGGATACGTGGGTATGGTGCGCGTGCCCGTAAAGGGGGTAAAGGCGGCCATTTTTGTACTCCTCCTTGATTTTTTCAAATACTTCAGGAAGCACATCACTTATCTGGTGCAGCAGTTCGTTGGAGTACTCCACACATACAGGCGCTTTTAGCTTTTCCCCCAGTTTGATGCCCAGGGAATACACATCACGTCCTTCTTCTTTTCTTTTTTTCATATAATTCATATCCAATATAGTATCCTTCATGGGATTACCTTTTTCCAGGTAAGAGAGCATTTTTTCCGGCAAATCCCATAAAAGCTCATGAGCGTGGAAAGACAGTATAACGTATACTTTTTTCATTTTTACCCTCCTCGTAAAAAATTAAATTTCTCCCCCCTTACTTCCCAGGCAGCGGTAAAGAAAACCGCTGTAAGGTGGAAGCACAAAGTGACTATGGTTACTTTTGTTACCTTCTTCAAAAATTACGGAATCGTGATCGGCGGGATCTTTATTTCCTTCCGGAGGAAGGTCATTTACCTGTTCCAGGTCGGCCAGCTTCACCCAGCACCCGGGAGTACCAAAATTCACTTCTACGGGCACTTCTTCTGCTTCAAAGTTGAGCATTACCAGCATGCGTTTATACTCTTCGCTTGCGTCCATGGTTCTCCATCCTATGACTCTGCGGGAGCCCCCCTTTTCATTATCCATCCAGGGGCCCAGGACCCAGGTAAAGGTGCCCTCTTCTATGGGATGGTAACCGCAAACTTTTAAACCATCGTAGCGCCGCCGCAACCTTATCACTCCCCTGCTCCACCGGTAAAATTCTCCCTGAGGAGAGTGCCGCCCCCAGTTTACATCAATGCGATTGCGCTCCCTCTCAATCCCGTATTCCTGGCCCATGTAAATCATGGGTTGGCCTACTGCCATTATGGCAGCAAAAAACCCCAGGCGGGCCTTGCGGTCTTTTACCTGCGGATCTTGCAGGTAGTCGCCCCCAGTAGCCACTTCGTAAGGTACGCTGTTTTCATCGTGGTTTTCGCAGTAATTGACCACGTTGTTGGTGTGCGCCGCAAAGTCATCCTTACCAAAATAAAACATGGAGCCCATTTTTTCAGGGCTGTTTTCTACTCCTTCAAATTCGCCTTCTCGCAAAAGGGCTTTTATCTTATCGTGGAACAGGTCATGCCACTGGGCATAGCCGTTAAAACCGTCCAGGTTTAAATCTGCTTCGTTGGGAAGATTTTCCGCTATTAATATACAGTCGGGTTTGAAACCGGTATCTTTAATTTCGTGCGCCAGGCGATGCAGCAGGCGGTGGTTGAGGAAAAAACTGTGGGTAGCATCAAAACGGAAACCGTCTACGTGGTATTCTTTCAGGAAGAGCTTGCAAGAATCAATCAGCATGTTGTCAACTTCTTCCCGTCCTGTAGCAATGCGGTTACCCCACATGGACTGCCCTTCGTAATAAAGCCCACCGTCATCCGAGCCATCGTCTATCAGATACCACAGGGGATTGAAATCGTTGGAGTTATGGTTAAAAACCTGGTCCATAATTACCGCCAGGCCGTGATTGTGCGCCACATCCACCATTTGACGGAACTCTTCAGGGGTGCCAAAATCTTTTTCCACACTCATGTAAGTGCAGGGCTCATAACCCAGGCCTTTCTTGTGGGGGACTTCTGCGGTAGGCATGAGGGCCAGCGCGTTAACGCCCAGTTCAGTGAAATACCCTTCTTTAATACGCCTGATAATTCCTCGGAAAGTACCCTGCTCTTCTTCCGGTATGGCAGGATCGTTGTCGGTAAACCCGTATACATTCAGCTCGTATAGTAGCAAATCTTTCACCAGCGGAGGGCGCCAGCCGTGGTCACTCCACTGAAAGTTTACCGGCACTACCACGCGGGCATTGCGCTCCCGGTAGCTTTCCCCGTAAACCCGGGTGTACGGGTCGGTAACCATGCGATCCAGCTGATCCGTGCCTCCCCGGATCAAAAACTTGTATTCCACTTCCCCGGGAGGTTCGGGCGGAGTAACCCGGGCCAGCCAGATATTAGGCTGGTAGTAAAACCCGCGGTAAAGTTCCATCTCTACAAACATCTCTTCCTGGGGCAACGGATGAACCGGGCTCTGCCACTGGTTAAAGGTGCCGGCCAGGTAAACCCGTGCCGCCCGGGGGTGGTACAATCCAAATAAAATACTCCCGTCCTTAAGCAGGTTGGCTCCCAGCATGGAAGGTGTTCCCAGGCCGGATACATCCGTGTCCGGTACATAAAAATTACGGTTATAAATCAGGTTTTCCACCCGATGATAATATTCACGGACGTTTCCTTTAAGTAGAGCCGGCGGAACATGATATACATTATGCAGGTCGGAAACCGTCCAGATTTCCGGGCCCATTTCCCGGTGGTAATAACGGTCCAGGTCCCTGCTTTCCCAAACCGGTTTTTTCCCGCTTTCGTCCTTGAACTTGAAATGAAAACCGCTGCGATTGCTTAACACTTCAAAAACGTAACCGTATTCATCGCGAGAAGAAGGCTCCACTTTTTTTTCCACCGTGGTGCCGTCCGCGGCCCACATCCAGAGGCGGGGTTTGACAAAATTATTCCCGTTGTCGTAATGAACTGTAACCCTGTGCTTCAAAGAAGGTACACCTTCCTTATTAAAATTGGCAACTCGCAGGCCTATACAAGTCACTGCTAAAACTCCTCACACTTATTGTTCCTAAATGAAAAGAAATAATGTAAAGCAGGTATAAGGCTGGCAGGCATTAATATTCATGTTAACTTAAGCAACGATCAGAAAAGTGATCAGAAAAGAGATCAGAAAAGGGATTTTAATAAAATTTGTCGAATTTAACCAAAAATACTGAAATGGCAAACAGTTTTTCCTGTTGTTAACCACCCCGGGTTTACAGAAAGAGGTACGCGTATGAAATTAATAAGTAGTATAACTAAAAAATCAAATATGGTAGCATTTATTATACTCACCATAACCTTGTCAATTTTGTTGGCCGGTTGTTTTGAAAATGAACAAAGGGACCCCCCAGTGGCAGAAAAAGGAATCCTTGACTTGTCTGATTGGGATTTTGATAAACATGGAGAAGTGGAATTGCTTGGAGAGTGGGAATATTATGAAGGCAAACTGCTAACCCCTGATGACACAATTCCTGATACCCAAAAAGAATATTCCACTCTAAAAACCCCAGGCAGAAGTGCACAGTTTGCACCTGACCACGAGCATGCTACTTACAGGCTAAAAGTTATTTTACCTGAAGAAAAAGCCATGGCGGTTAAAGTATTTGATAATCTTTATGGAAGCTATAAATTGTGGAATGAACGGCAATTAATATCTGAAAACGGCAACCTGCATGCCGATACTCACAGGGATAACTTTTATGGCCAAAAAATGATTTCCGTTCCAGGAAGGGAAACCACCAGTTTTAACCTACAGGTGGCAGACCAAACGGAAAGTCTATCCATAGACAAAAAAAGCAATATAGTGGAAAAGTACCACCTGTATTCCATGATTGATGCCATTTTTATAGGCATTTTGTTTTTTATGATTCTTTATCACCTGGCGCTGTATATCTTCCGGAAAGAAGACAAATCCACCCTGTATTTCAGCGGCTTTTGTTTTTCGGTTATTCTCCTTCAGGTTACTTCCAATTACGGCCACAATTTAAGCAATATAGGGCATAACATTTTAGTAGCCTGGTTGATTGATAACTTCTTGTTTTTATCGTTTCGCATAATCTGGTATTCAGGCATAGTGTTAATCCCCGTCTTTTTCGGTGGTTTTTTGTATACCATATTCAGGCAAGTATTTAATAGATCTTTTATCAAAGTGGTAACAGCATTGATAATATCTATAGGTGCTTTACTGTTTTCAGGTGCATTTTTAGAACATTACCAGTATCACCTTTTAAACAGCTATTTTTCTTCTACGGCTAATGTTTTAATTGTAGTTTCGGGAATAGTATATTTATACATTATATTTAAAGCAGTAAAAGAAAAACTCAAGGGGGCGGTGCTTTGCGCCTCCGGGGGCCTGTTCTTATTCCTTGGCGTAGTAGCCGATGTTTTAAGTGCGGAAGGTATTATAAACACTCCTAAAGTTATGGTGTTTGCAACCTTCATGTTTTTACTTTTTCAATCATTGGTAATCGCCCAACGCTTCTCTATAGCGTTTAAAGACAATGAAAAATTATCGGAAAGACTGCTTGCCCTGGACAGGGTAAAGGATGAATTTATTGCAAATATTTCCCACGAATTGCGGACTCCCATAAACGGGATAATCGGTTTAAGTGAATCTTTGATTGGCGGGGTAACAGGAAAGTTACCCTCAAAAACAGTTAAAAACCTGGAAATGATAGCCTCCAGCGGAAGGCGGCTGGCCAGTTTAATAAATGACATCCTTGATTTTTCAAAAGTAAAAAATCAAGATATAGCCCTGCAAGTTAAAAGTGTGGAAATAAAACCTGTGGTAGAAGTAGTCCTGACCGTAGTGAGTTCCACGGTTAACAATAAAGACCTGGAAATTAAAAATGAAATTCCGGATAATCTGCCTCATGTTTATGTGGACGAAAACAGGTTTCAACAGATATTGTACAATTTGATTGGGAATGCAGTTAAATTTACCCAGGATGGGTACGTAAAAATAAATGCGGTCAAAAAAGATAAAAACGTTCAGTTCTGTGTTGAAGACACGGGAGTAGGGATTCCGGAAGATAAATTCGAAGATATATTCAAGTCTTTTGAACAGGTAGACGCTTCTACCTCCAGGGAATTTGGAGGAACCGGCCTTGGGCTCAGCATTACCAAGAGATTAATTGAACTGCACGGGGGCAGTATCTGGTTGGAATCAGAAGTTGGCAAAGGTTCAAAATTTTATTTTACCCTCCCGGTGGCTCCGGAAAAACCCCCTAAAACAAAAGACAAAATTGTAGCAGAAACGGCAAATAAAGATATACAGGAAGAAAGCAAAGAAGAAACTGCGGCGGCAACAGCAGCAAATAATAAGACCCATTACGATACCGGTGGAGATATTTATACCAACGGGTTACAAAAAGAAAGATCCAACGTTAATATTTTAGTGGTAGACGATGAAAGAGTAAATGTGGAAGTGCTGACCAACCACCTGGAAATTCAAAATTACAACGTGGATACTGCATCAAACGGGATTGAAGCGTTAGAGAAAACAGAAAAAGCTGATTATGATCTGGTACTTTTGGATATCATGCTGCCCAAAATATCCGGGTACGAGGTGTGCAAGCAAATAAGAAAAAATAAATCGAGTCATGAGTTACCCGTATTAATGTTAACAGCAAAAAATCAACCACATGATATAGCTTACGGTTTAGATATAGGAGCAAACGATTATCTTACCAAGCCGTTTGAAAAAGCTGAATTAATGGCAAGGGTAAGAACCCTGGTTTCACTTAAACATGCAGTAACGCAGTCAATAGAGAATGCGGCCAAGCTGGGAGAAGCCAAAAAGCTTGCTGATATTGATGGATTAACCGGGTTGAACAATAGAAGGCATTTATTTGAATTGACCGAAACAGTGTTTGAAAAAACGAAAAAAGAAAATCGATCTTTTTCGCTGTTAATGGTGGATATAGACCACTTCAAAAATTTTAATGATACCTACGGCCATGATACGGGAGACAAAATATTAAAAATCATAGCAGATACCATATTTAATTTAATTAGAAGAATGGATATAGTGGGACGCTATGGGGGAGAAGAATTCCTGGTAGCTCTAACAGATGCTGACAACAAAACAGCAAATCTTGCCGCAGAAAGGATTAGAAAAACCGTTGAAGCTCAGGTATTAGAAAGCAAGCAATTTGGTGATTTGAAATTTACAGTCAGTATAGGAATCGCTACCCGGGAGGGAGAAGAAAGTGTAGAAGAAATGGTTAAAAAAGCAGACAAAAACCTGTATAAAGCCAAAGCAAACGGCAGAAACAGGATAGAAGGTTGAACATAAGTCACGATGCAGCCCACAAAAAAAACGATCTGTTTACTTTTATACACGCCTGACCCCAGAATTGGCATCTAAAACTTTTTGCCACAAATACTACATCCCTGTCAAATGGTAGCCCCCGTCTACGAAAAGAACTTCACCAGTTATACCGCTGGAAAGGTCGCTGGATAAAAACAAAGCAGCTTGCGCTATCTCCTCCGGGGTTACCGCACGGCGCAGGGGAGATTTTTGTTCCACCAGTTCTATTATCCGGTTAAAATCCTTTACCCCTTTGGCCGAAACAGTACGCACCGGGCCCGCAGATACTGCGTTTACTCTTATTCCCATCGGGCCAAAGTCGCCCGCCAGGTAGCGTACGCTTGCTTCCAGGGCAGCCTTGGCCACCCCCATGACATTGTAGTTGGGTACCAGCCGGGTAGAACCCTGGTAAGTAAGAGTAACTATACTGCCCCCTTCACGCATGAGGGGATAAGCCCATCGGGCCACCGCTACCAGGGAATAAGCGCTGACTTCGTGTGCCAGGCGGAAACCTTCCCGGGAAGTATTAACATAGAGGTCGCTCAACTCTTCTTTTTTGGCATAAGCAATACTATGCACCACGCCGTGCAAAACACCACAGCTTTCTTTAATCCCCTCAAACAAGTAGTCTATCTCTTTTTCTTCCGATACGTTGCACGGTAAAAGGAGGGGATCGGGTATTTCGCTCTCCACCAGTTTTTTGACTTTTTCCCGGTAACGCTCATCCTGGTAAGAAAAGACCAGGTTTGCCCCGGCCCGGTGATAAGCCCTTGCTATAGACCAGGCAATGCTCCTTTTGTTGGCAACACCCATAATTAAGATATTTTTACCTTTCAGTAACGAGTGGCTCATGACTTTTCTCCTTTCTAATGCGCATAATCAATATTATTTCCCCATAGGAAAAAAAGAAAAAATATACTTATTACTATAATTCAAGCAACCGTATCCGGGCAAACCAGTAAAAAAGCTAATATTGAAAAAAGCTAAAGTAAAGCTATTACAGCATTTCGTTCATACTGCCACTGCGGAAACCCTCCAGGTCAAGGGTTATATAAATAAAGCCAAGTTCCTTGAATCTCTTAACCACAGATTCCCGGACATAAATTAAAGAAAGTATATCCTCTTCTCCTACTTCTATCCGCGCCAGCTCGCCGTGGTGCCTTACCCGGAGCTGTCCCAGGTTTAAATTTCGCAAATACTCCTCCGCATGCTCCACCTGTTTCAGCTGATCCCTGGTAATGCGCCTGCCGTAGGGGAAACGAGAAGAAAGGCAGGCCATGGAAGGTTTATCTGCAGTAGGCAAGTGGTAAAAACGCGAGAGCTGCCGTATTTCTTCCTTGGTTAACCCGGCTTCCTGCAGCGGGCTTATTGCCTCCATTTCACCGACCGCCCGCATCCCTGGACGATAATCTTGCAGGTCATCAACATTGGAACCGTCCAACACCTGCTCATAACCCCGACCGCGGGCCAGCTCCCACAGGTCACGGTATAACTCTTTTTTGCAATAATAGCACCTCTCGGGCGGGTTAGATACAAAATTTTCGTTATCCAGTTCCCTGCTTTCTATAAGCAGGTGGTTTACTCCTATTTCCTGCGCCAGACGGACCGCACTATCAATTTCTGCCCGGGGATAGGTCTCCGAACGGGCCGTAACACCCAAAACCCTCTCCCGGAGAACGCACGAAGCTACATAAAGCAAAAAGGTGCTGTCCACCCCTCCGGAAAAAGCTACCACTCCACTTTCCAGGTTCTTTATTATATCCACCAGCCGGCTCAACTTTCTTCCCAATGCTCCCGGGGGGATATTTGAAAACAAAGAAGACGCTTCCCCGTACATCATCCGTATCACCTCCAGTTAACCTGGTTATTAGCCAGTATAACATTTATACCCGGCACACCAAATAAATGTGCTCTTTATCCTGGTTTCCAATTTATTCTTTAAACTCGTAACCCAGCAGGGGTTTAATTTCTTCCAGTTTTTCTTCTATTTCCTCCCTGCTGTCGCCAGGTATATCTATAAGGCAGTAGCGGTAACTTTTGGGATTCTGTTTGTAATCGGAAAGATTGGTATTAGCATCAACCAGGTTTTTAACCGTTACCCCGGGGTAATTTCTTTCAATCTCCTCTAAATCCGTCTTCATGGGAACCCGTATAATTTCCCGGTCTTCGGGCTCCCTTAATTCAAAGTTAAAACAGTAATTGTATCTCTTTTCTCCTTTTTTTAGCACCTCTTCCACAGGCTCTTTTCCTACTGCTATATCACACATCCCGCGTATCAGGTTAATTCCATTAACTACTTCCACAGTTTTTACAAACTGAAAAGCAGGGCGAGAGTTTATTTCAATAATATATACTTTTTCCTCTTCCAGGTCCAGCCTCACTTCAACGTTAAAAAAAGTGTTGTCCAACCCAATGGCTTCCACCAGCCTGCTGGTTACCTCATTTATTTTTTTATCCAGTTCCTGGGGAGCTTCATAAGGAAATTCGTGGTGGCTAAAACTCAAGCCATCTTCCATAAACACTGCTTTGGCGCTGCCGTAAAGTTTCACCTCTCCTTTAAACACGTAACCATTCACCGTAAGCTGCGGCCCTGAAAGTATTTTTTCACACAAAAACTTGTTGCAAGTTTCCAGGTTTAACTGGTTGGATAAATGTGAAGCTACTGCAAGGGATTCTAAAAAATACTGGTTGTAATGGGCCAGTTCCGCCATGTTTTCAGTAATAATATTTCTAAGTGAGTCATAAGAATAAATCTTTTGACTCAGGTAAGAGACATTGCCCCTGACCGGCTTAACAAAGAAAGGAGGGGAGAGGGGGAATTCACGCAAAAACTCTGAATCCAGCCAAAAATCAGGTGTGCTTTCCGGGACAGCTTTTCTTTGAATCAGCCTGGAAATATATTTGTTCTGACTATTTATCATACTTTCTACTGAAGTAGAAATCTTGCCGGTCTTCTCACATATCACGTTTACAAACACGCTGGTTACATCCCTGGTTCCTATAATACCATCATAGCGCGAAGGATTTTTCTGGATAAGTTCAATCATTTCCAGCAAGTATTTCTGCACCCCGATAGAAAATATTTTTTCTATCGTCTCTATTTCTACATAATACTCTTCCTCCAGATGCCTGGCCCCTTCTTCAACTAAAGGCACCTCACTTTTGTTACATATTACCAGTACTCTTTTTTCTTCACTCATTAATTATCCCCCTTTTTAATAATTGCTTTTATCTTTTTCATTCAACCGGTTTTTATAAACATTTCCTTCTTTCATAACCAGCACTATATTCTCTTCACTGGTTATATCTTCTATCTGCTCCAAAGGATTCCCCTTTACGACAATTAAATCGGCCAGTTTGCCTTCTTCTAAAGTTCCTACTTCTTTATCCAGTCCGCAGGCTCTTGAAGAGTTCCGGGTTGCACAAACCAGGGCCCTTCCCGGGCCCATTATTCCTTCTTTCACCAGAACCATGAGCTCATTGGGGTTGTTCATGTGGTAGTTGTAAGGGGTGCCCGCATCAGAACCCACAGCAATTTTTACTCCGCTTTCTACTGCCCGGTGTAGTGCTTTTATACGAGATATCCGCTTTTCTTTCAGCTTTTCAATCATAAAAGGAGCTACCCCGCCAGCCTTGCCATGCCTGGCCATGTAATAATCCGGGGCCAGTGTAGGCACCAGGTATATATCGTGCTCGATCATCATTCGGTGGGCTTCGTCATCAGCAAAGGTTCCATGTTCTATAGTATCCACCCCCGCATTAATGGCATTTTTCATTCCCTCGGCACCGTGGGCATGGGCGGCCACTTTTTTATCCAGTTTATTGGCCTCTTCCACTACCGCCTTTATCTCCTCTATGTCCGGCTGGGTAGCCCCTGGAACACCACCCGGATTCATTATAGCGCCGGTGGCCATTATTTTTAACAAATCCGCTCCCATCTTTAACTGCTCGCGTGCCGCTTCTTTAAATCCATCGTATCCGTCAGCTTCGCGGTAAAGGCCATCGAAGTATTCCGTACCTGCACTGGTAATACAAATGATCTTCCCGCTGGTTAAAATCCTGGGGCCAGCAATAATTTCTTTCTCCACCGCTTCTTTAACCGTAATATCTATCCAGTTAACTGAACCACAGTTGCGCACCGTGGTTACGCCACTGAATAAGGTTTTTTCCATCTCTTTAGCGGCACGTATAGAACGAAGTTTGTCTTCGATCAGGTTTTCATCATAAGTATCCGCCATACCATGCATGTCCAGGTGTATATGGGAGTCAATCAAACCCGGCATTACCAGGCTGCCATCCAGATCGTAAACTTCTTCCGCACTCCACTTATCCATTAGATGACGGAGATCTTCATCAGCAAGTTCAATCTCTATCTCGGCTATTTTCCCTCCTTCTATTAAAAGTGCCGCGTTTTGTTTAACCACCGTTTCATTACCATCAAACAACCTCCCGTTTACCAGCACTCTCCTCATAAAACCATCTCCCTTATTTAAATAGTAACAGCTCAAGTTTTATAAATGCTTTTATGTGCCCGAGGACAGCTCCACAGCATCGTTTTCCTTTAAACCTCCGCTACCATCCGGTAACATTTAATCTCTTAACCTTGCACAACAACAGCAGTTTACCCTGTTGAAATATTACTGCCATATCCATCGAAGCACCATCCTCCAGTAATTTTAAACAGATGTTGGTGCCCACAAAAATTTGTATACGCCAGTGGTTATGGAGCAATATCCCCTCATTATGCTTCCGGTGAATGAATATAATATTAATATATTTCGCCTTCACTGGAAATACCAGGCAGCAGACAAGCAGTTTTAACTTTTAGCAGAAATAAAAAGCAGGAAATCTTTCTCTCCTATTAATTTTATATATAGTGTTTTAGGAAATTTGTCAAGCTATAAGTTAATTTTCTCCCCTTATGGATTTAAGATTTTAAACCCCACACAAATAAGATTTGACACCTGGTAAGCAACGGTAATAAAATATTATCGAATTTACGTTAACGTTAATACAGGGAGATGATAGCCACATGGTAGAAGAAAATAAGGTCAACGAATGGTATTCCATTTCCGAACTAGCCAACCTTTTTGGAATTACCCCCCGCACCATACGCTACTACGAGGAAGTCGGCCTTCTATCCTCCAGAAAACGCGAAAGTGAAACCCAGCAACGCTATTACGACAAGAGAGCCCGGGGACGCTTAAAATTAATTTTAAGGGGTAAACGCTTTGGTTTTTCCTTAAACGAAATAAGAGAAATACTTGACCTCTACGATGTGGACCCTACGGAAAAAGAACAACTAAAAAAAACACTGGCTTACGGGGAAGAAAAAATTAAAGAAATAGATGAAATGATCCACGAGTTAAGTGTTATTAAAGAGGAAATGGTAGAACTATTTGATAGATTTAAAAACAAGCTGCAGGATCTGGAAAAAGAAGACGATTAATAAAACCAAACCACGCGCTAGTTAAAGTAACTACTCCGTAACTACTCCAATAGTAAGATGTTACAGTTGAGAGGAAAAGACCCTACCATAACCAATGCCTGAGTAGTTACAAAAAAATATTTTTCCAATATAAGGCTCCGGCAAAAGGGAGCATCCATTACCTTGCATCAGGTGCGCTGTTATTATATAATAACGGAGCAGCAGAAAAAATAAAACACATCGGGGCGTAGCGCAGTTTGGCAGCGCGCTTGGTTTGGGACCAAGAAGTCGCGAGTTCGAATCTCGCCGCCCCGACCAGGTTAAGAAAGAGGCAGCTAGCCTCTTTCTTTCGTATATTATGGGCAGGTATACTTGGGGGGTCTCCTTTATTCTTAGAGATTGCTTCAAGAACTCCCGGTGGGCATTAGTGGGTATTTGCAGCCAACACACCCCGGCTGCAAACACCATCTTTGTAAACTTGTTTGCTCAAAAGGTGGAATTACTTTTCTTCATACGGTTCATATCTTTCTTCAGTAACTTTCATATCTCTATCCTCTAACTCTCTTTTTATATGATATATATGACTCTCACCATTTATATCTTTCAAGCCTTTTTCTACTTCTTTAATTTTCGTTGGCACATCATCTATATATTGGTAGGTATATTCTATATCTCTTACTGCATTTATTCTAATCCAAGACGTTATAGTTTCTTCTTCCTGATTAAACTCAGGAGAAATTATTTTTGCCAATTTATCACATTTAACAAACCTGCACTTTTCTTCATCCCATAACCAATACTTAAATGGGACATTAAAGCTAGCCCCCAAACTACGCTGTACGCGAAAATCTTTATAACCGTTAAAATTCATATCTTCTATATGCACACCATAATTTTCTAAATCAGGTGTCCATGCAGAATCTAACTCAATCTCTTGCAAAAGCTCCAAATCACTATGGTTGTATATATCTATTCTTTTTATAAATTTTGCATTTCCCCTATCATGATAAGGTTCACCGTAAATTTTAAAATAAAGATTTATATCATCATTTTTAATGTCTTTTATTTCCCTTAATAACTCTAAACTGTCTTCATCATTTAGATTTTCCTCTTCACCGGTTGAATTTTTTTCTTCCTTGCCTACATCTTCCTCCTTTGAATTACCATATTTGTCTACATTCTCGCAACCGATAATCAAAAAAATTATACTCAACAACATGAAGAAAACAACATACTTTTTTATTAACATCAAATTTTACTCCTTTCTTTTAACATGACACTAAACCGGGCCGGTTTTACTTTATACCTCCAGTGTCTCGCCGGTAACAGCAGATTAAGTATTTTAATGTAATGCTATTACACATTTAATATAATATATTATATTAAACCCCTTATTCTCCTGCAAATGAGAGACAAACCAGATAAATAGTGAATTTACATGGATGTGGATATGCCGCTCATGTGGAGTTTGTGGCTAACTAAAAAAGGGTTACCCACAAACTTCACAATCGCTTGGACAACACTGCGTGTTGCTCACATACCCACATCCCCTATGACTGTTAAAGATTTTTTATATTAAAGATTTTCAAAGATCAAAAATGAGCATAAGCCGAACTGGAAATTCTCTTCTAAATCGGCCGCTGCTCATGGTATACAAGGGGGAATAAAATGATTGAAAACTTTGCATAGGATATATTTACACTCCTGAAAATATTAACTACCATTTGAAATAGCCGCTATAGATTTAATGAAAAAGTACGGCTATGAGGCTAATGTTAAGGGGATCTTGAGTTAAAAAAAGGTGAGCGCCAGGGAACAGATACATCCCTGGCGCAGTTTTTCCCTTCTATAAAAGTAAAAAGTAAATAACCCCGTGTTTAAACGGGGTTACTCCTTAATTCTACCCTGACATCCTTTCGAACGCCAGGAAGCATTCTCTACATATATTATATTACCCAGTATCAATTATGTCAATGCAGGTTTGCTATCTCAAAATATTATTTATTACTTCTTCTGTAATTTCAATTCTATCATCAGCGACTTGCCATAAATCATCGTGGGGTAAATATATCTTGCTGTGGAATAAATTAATCAGAACTCCTTCGTTTTTTGCGATTTCAATCGCTGGAAGAAAATCGCTATCACCTGCGAATATACTAGCATGAGTGATTCGCTGCTTTGAAGATAATAGTACTATATCTACGCCAAGCAAAATATCAACCCGTTTTTGAACAAAAATTGGCGAATTATCAGCACTATATCCACGGTGTTCTAGTTTCCCTTCTCTAACTTCAAAATGAGGAAGTTTATTTAAGCTAAGATGAAATTTTTGCCGTCGAGAAAATCTCTCACTTTCTTCTTTTGTAGGTGGATTACTCTGATATGGTAAGCAATTATAATAGTAAGTTCTAAATATAGAAACATTATTACTCATCCAACTGGCAAGCTTTTGATAATCTATTTTTGCATAACTAAACTCATTTTGAAGAACTTTATCCAGGTATCCACCATCAATAAAAATTGCAACCTTATCACTCATTTTTGTCTCCTAATGACTATTTTACTATAATGAATTTCTATAAATTTATCTAATCTCCTTCAAAATTGATACTTTTTGTGGAAAATAATACAACATTGTTTTTTGAAAGCTTGTTGAAAAATCATTATTGAAAATAACAAGCATAGATGTTGAATAATGGCATAAATGCCGATATTTAGGTGATGGTGAAAAAGCGCTTAAAAGCAGGTCTTCCCTTAGAAGTAAAGGCTATTACACATATAACATATTATATTAAATCCCTTATTCTCCTGCAAATGAGAGACAAACCATGTTTTATAAATAGAAGGCCTCTTCAGCTAAACCATAATTGCAATTTAAAAAGTGGGCACGTCACCACCCCCTCCCCTTTTAATAAATAAAATTTTGCACAAATCATAGGATTCTAAATTTTCATGTCGAATATTTAATTAACCATATACTTTATAAGCCAACTCCGCTTGAAAGGTGGTGCCGAATGAAAACCATAGGGAATTATTCCATAAAGGAAAAAATAAAAGACACCAGGCATTCCATGATCTACCGGGCTAACAGAATTGAAGATGGCGAACCGGTGGTAATCAAGCTTATGCGTTCTCATTCCCCTTCTTCTTCAGACATAGCAAGGTTTAAGCAAGAATATGAAATTATTAAAGACCTGGATATTGAAGGTATTATTAAAACCTATGATTTGATAAACTACGAAGACAGCATAGCCCTGGTGCTGGAAGATTTCAACGCACTTTCTTTACAGGAATGTTTAGACAACCAGGAATTAAGTACAGAAACTTTTCTGGATATAGCCCTCCGCCTTTCAGAAACACTGGGAAAACTACATAAAAGCGGGGTAATACATAAAGATATCAAACCGGCTAACATCCTGATTGGCAAAGAATGGAGCAAGTGCAAAATCACCGACTTCGGCATTTCGCACCTTATTACTCACGAACACGAAGAGATCTACAACCCTGAAGTTATTTCCGGGACTCTGCTGTATATGGCACCGGAACAGACCGGGCGCATAAACCGGGCTATAGATTACAGGACCGACCTCTACGCCCTCGGGATTACTTTTTACCAGCTGCTAACCGGCACCACTCCTTTTTATTCCCAGGATCCAATGGAAATCATCCATTCCCATATAGCCAGGCAACCGGTTCCTCCCCGTGATATAAACCCCGAGATTCCCCGTCCTCTTTCCGACCTGGTAATGAAGCTTTTATCCAAAATGGCCGAAGAACGATACCAGAGCGCTTTCGGTGTCATGGCTGACCTGCAATACTGCAAAGAGCAGCTGAGTAACAACGGTGCCATAGATAATTTTTTGCTGGCAACTAAAGATATATCCCTGAAGTTCAACATACCTTATAAGCTTATAGGGCGCGAAACAGAAATTTCTCGGCTTATGGAAGGTTTTGAATGCATGATGGAGCAGGGGAAACCGGTTACCACGGTAGTAACCGGCCAACCGGGAGTAGGGAAATCAGCCCTGATAAACGAAATCTATAAACCGGTAACCGCCAGCCGGGGATATTTCATCACCGGCAAATATGAGCAATTCAGGCGAGATGTACCCTACAACGCAATGATCCAGGCTTTTAAGGGGCTAATATCCCAACTCCTGGCTGAACCCAGGGAGCATTCCGAGGCATGGAAAATTAAAATTCAAGAAGTGCTGGGCTCCAGCGGAAAAGTGATTACCGAGGTAATACCCACACTGGAATATATTATCGGGCCGCAGCCCGAAATACCGGAGCTAGACCCGGAAGCGGCCCGTAACCGCTTTAACCATGTGTTTATAAATTTTATAAAGGTATTTACGGAACACTCACATCCGCTGGTGCTTTTCCTGGATGATCTGCAGTGGGCGGACACGGCGAGCCTGCTTTTCCTGGAAAAACTACTTTCCAACATGGAAAAAGGACACCTCTGGCTTCTGCTTGCTTACCGCAACAACGAAGTAGAAGAAAGCCACCCCCTGGTCCGCACTCTTTACCAGCTGGAAACCAGCGAAATGGAAATAAAAAAGCTTGACCTGCAGCCATTGTCCAGGGAAAAAGTAAATAACCTTATTGCCGATTTCCTGCGGCTTGAAGAAGAAGCAGTTAGTTCACTAACCGAGCTGGTTTATTCTAAAACCAGGGGTAATCCCTTTTTTGTTAACCAGTTTTTAAAAAATCTTTATCACAAGAATCTGCTGGAGCTGGATCCCGTAAAAGGGTGGATATGGTACGAGGATAAAATTCAAAACCTGCACGTTACCGACAACGTTGTGGAACTAATGTCCGGAAAAATTTTCGAATTTCCGGAACCTACCAGGGAAGCACTTAAAGCAGGAGCCTGTATGGGCAACAGGTTTGATCTGGAAACTGTTTCTGTGATTATGGATAAACCCATAGAGCCTATCCTTCAGGACTTGAATCCCGCCCTGGATGACGGCCTTATCTACTTTGACAAAGATATGTGTTATTTCCTGCATGACCGCATCCAGGAGGCAGCCTATTCACAAATGGATGAAAAAGACAAAAAGAAAACGCACTACAGGATAGGAAGATATATTTACAACTGCACGCCTAAGGAAGAGCTTTCCCAAAAAATATTTTACATAGTAAACCAGATTAATACAGGAAGAGAGGAGATAGAGGAAACAAAAGAAGAGTTTAAATTGGAAGAGCTGGCCCGGTTAAACCTGATCGCCGGAGAAAAAGCGCGAGATTCGGCCGCCTTTTCTTCTTCACTGGAATACCTGGTTACCGGGATAAGCCTCCTTAACCCGGAATCATGCTGGCAACAACACTATGATCTGGCCTTGAAGCTCTACACTGAAGCAGCCCGCGCCGCTTACCTCAACGGCGATTTTTCCAATATGGATCACTACATCAGGGTGGTAACAAAAAACGCTGTTTCCCAGCTGGATTGTATTGACGTCTACGAAGTACAAATTCAAGGATACCATTTCCAGGGCAGGCTACAAGAAGCGGCAAACCACACCTTTAATGTGCTTGATTCCCTGGGCATAAAGCATCCTCGCAAAATTTCCGGGGCAAGAATTGCCTGGGAACTGCACCTGACACAAAAGGCACTACAGGGCAAAAGCAATCAAAACATCCTGGAGCTTCCGAAGATGAAAGACCCTTATCATATCGCTGCAATCAGGATTGCCACCAACGCTGTTTTTGCTCTCTACGTGGGCGGATATACCCGGGAGGTTACTACTCTTACCTTAAAGATGGTCCGTTTATCCATAAACTCAGGATTAAACGTGCATACCCCTTACTGGCTGGCCTGCTATACCGTAGTGCTTTTCTCTATGAGCCGGTTGCAAGAAGCGTTTCGCTTTGGAGACCTGGCCCTGCAATTAAAAAAACAGCTGCAAGCTGAAGAAATAAAAACGGACTATATGGTTAATGCCATGACTTTACACTGGAGAGATCACCTGCGAATCCCTTACAAAAAACTGGAGGAGGTGTACTACCAGGGCTTTGAACTTGGTGACCTGGAACACGCCGCTTATTCGGCAGTACAGTTAACCCTCCAGGGTTTTGCTTCGGGAAAAGATTTAAACCACCTGTATGAAGAAATTGATTCTTACTACCAGGTATTTATAAAGTATAACCAGCAGGTCCCTTCAAACTATGCTTTAATGCTTCTGCAGGTAATATACAACCTGACCACCGGCCCGGAAGAACCACAGGTACTGAACGGGCCCCGCTACCACGAAGAAGAAATGATACCCTTGCATCAAAAGTATAACGACATGGCCGGTTTGGCTATCACCTATATTTACAAGCAGATGGTCTGTTACATTTTCGGAAAAACCCCTGAAGCAGCCAAAAATGAAAAATTAGCCCGACGCTACCTTAATAGTATTTCCGGGCTTTACCCATTTTCCCTGTATTACTTTTATCGCACTTTAAACAAACTGAGGATAATAAACAGCTTTCCCCCGCGGCAGAAGAAAGAAGAATGGAAGAAAATAGAGCGCTCTCAAAAAAAGCTAAGACTTTGGGCCAAACACGGGCCACAAAATCACCAGCACAAAAGCGACCTGGTAGAAGCGGAAATACAAAAATCCCAATCAAATTACCTCCAGGCGGAAGATTTATACCATAATTCCATTTCGGGAGCCCAAAAAAACGGCTTCTTGCAGGATGAAGCCCTGGCCTGTGAATTAACTGCGCTATACTACTGGGAAAGAAACCTTCACGATTTGGCTGCTTTCTACATCTCCAGGGCTAGCCGGTGTTACTCCCGGTGGGGAGCCTCCTCTAAGGTGGAACAGCTTAAAGAAAACTGGAACGAAATAATGGACGGCCAGGAATTAACTTCCTGGGATACCGAGGGTCCCGGTTTATCTACCCTGTTTTCTGTTTCTACTATTTCTAACCCGGGAGAAAGTTACCTGAAACTGGACATGACGACAGTGATCAAGTCGCTACAGGCCGTTTCCGGGGAAATTGCCATGGACAGCCTATTAAGCAGTTTGATGCAAATTGGCATTGAAAACGCCGGGGCGGAGCGTGGAATTATTTTTATTGAAGAAGAAGGAGAACTGTACGTGGAAGCAGAAAGTGATACCCACAACAGCGTCCGGGTTCTGCAACCCACGCCTTTTGACTCCTACCATAACCTGCCTACTAATATAGTATCTTACGTTTACAAAACCATGGAGAACGTAATCTTAGACGATGCCACCTCCGATGAGCGTTTTGCTTCCGACCCGTATATCCGGGATAATAATATAAAATCGGTACTATGTGCTCCCATCCGCAGGAAGAACGAAATGAGCGGGGTGGTCTACCTGGAAAACAACCTTTCCACCGGGGTTTTTACCCCCGAGCGCCTGGCTTTACTGCAGGTGCTGTCTTCCCAGGCCGCTATTTCCATAGAAAACGCCAAGTTATTCGAGATGGCCCGGCGCGACGGGCTTACCGGCCTGATCAACCACCGCTACTTCCACTATTGCCTGGAAAAAGAGATAAAAAATGCCTGGACCAGCAGGCACGTGGTAACCCTGTTAATGCTGGATATAGATCACTTTAAATCGGTTAACGACACTTACGGGCATCAGGCCGGGGACACCGTTTTAAAAGAACTGGCCAAAATTCTTATACACCAAGTCCCGGATAAAAACCTGGTATGCCGTTACGGGGGAGAAGAATTTACTATAATTATCCCGGGATTCTCCCCCCCGGAAGCAAAAGAAATAGCAGAATCCATACGTAAGGAAGTTGAAAATAAGACCATTTACCACGAAAACCAGAGGTTAAATATCACTATAAGTATTGGCTTAACCGCAACCCGGCTGAACCAGGCCATTGAACCCACAGAACTAATCCGGCAAGCCGACAGGGCCCTTTATACGGCTAAAGAAACAGGGAGAAACAGGGTAGAAATCTATCGTTAATTGAACATTTGTGATAGACTCAAACCACACATACAATAATGCAGCACTTGTGTTTATGTTTACCCTCCTTCATATTAACAAGGTTTTGTATAGCCTTGGTTCTGGAAGATTTATCTCCGATGATCCTATGGAAATTATACATTCCCATATTGCAAAACAACCGATCCTTCCATGCGAAGTAAACAGCAGCATACCCGGGCCGCTTTCCGACCTGGTAATGAAGCTGTTATCCAAGATGGCCGAAGAACGCTACCAGAATGCCTTTGGTGTTATGGCGGACCTGCAGCACTGCAAAGAACAGTTGAAAGAAAAAAACACGGTATTACCTTTCCCGCTAGGCAGCAATGATGTTTCTTTAAAATTTAATCTCCCTTACAAACTAATAGGGCGAGAAGAAGAAATGAATGAGCTAATCTTAGGATTCGAGCAAATGATGGAACAGGGGAAACCGGCAGTTACCGCGGTTACCGGTGCACCGGGGGTAGGGAAATCGGCTCTAATAAACGAAATTCAAACAACGGCTGCCTTACCACTATGCCCTGTTGCTTATGCAGATAGTACATAATCTGGCAGGACATTCCAAAGACCCCACCCACCTTGACGGCACTGCGTACAGCGAAAATAAAATGCTCCCCGTGCACCAAAAACTAAACGACAGGGTAGGGTTATGTTTGGCCTATACCTACAAAATGATGCTCTGTTATCTCTTCGGAAACACAAACGAGGCTGCTGAAAATGAAAAATCGGCCCGGCATTATTTGGACGCTATAGCGGCTCTATACCCGTTTTCTCAATATTATTTTTACCGCACTTTAAACATGCTCCAGGAGTTGGAGCATCTTCCTCCGCGAGAACAAAAAACTCAAAGGGAAAAAATCGAACGATCCAGGAAAAAACTTAAACTGTGGGCCAGGTACGGCCCTGCAAACCACCTGCACAAAAGCAAGCTGGTAGAAGCGGAAACAAGTCGTGCAGGGGAGATCAGCGGAAAAATCGTATGAAGAGGCCAAACTAACAGCAGAAAATATCCGGCAAAAAGTGGAACAAAAAAATATGTACCACGGCGAACTTAAACTTAAAATAAAAATCAGCGCGGGTATATCCGCTTCCCGCCCAGGGCAAATATTGGAAACACAGGAGCTGATCCGGCAGGCCGACCGGGCACTGTATGCCGCCAAAGAATCCGGTAGAAACAAAGTTATAGTCTACCAATAAAATTGCTCTGCATTTCTGGTATGATTTCTCCTTACTTAATAGTTTTTGAACCTTGCAATAGCCGGACGGCTATGATAAAATTTACTACGCAAAGCAGGTAATAAAACTACAGACAGGCGGGTGTAGCTCAGTGGTAGAGCCCTGGCCTTCCAAGCCAGTCGCGTGGGTTCGATTC
>Ga0207421_10000783_pt1 | contig 41172 bp, 49 predicted proteins | sample SodLakKL_010_SED_4_FD_187542 | JGI IMG/M metagenome (GOLD analysis project Ga0207421, IMG submission 187542) | Alkaline sediment microbial communities from Lake Tanatar, Kulunda Steppe, Russia - 8KL_010_SED (SPAdes) (version 2) | ecosystem: Environmental > Aquatic > Non-marine Saline and...
TTAACTCCGCCTTAATCTTATTTATGTTTTCCTTCACCGCTTCCATGTCCACCGGTTCCTCTTCTTCAAATGTGTCTACATAACGGGGAATGTTCAGGTTATACTCATTTTCTCTTATTTCTTCTTGGGAGGCTACATAGGCATATTTATCGATATTCTCATAATTCTCATAGGCGTCTACAATCTTTCGGATATCCTCTTCCCGCAACTTGTTTTGTCTTCTCCCCTTTTCGTAATTGCCTTCGGTACTGGCATCTATGAACAACACATCTTTCCTCTGGCGGTTTTTCCGAAATACCATAATAATAGCGGGAATTCCCGTTCCGTAGAAAAGCTGTTCGGGCAAGCCAATTACTGCGTCAAGCAGGTTATGCTCTATTATTTGCTTTCTAATACGCCCTTCGGCAGCCCCCCGGAATAGCACACCGTGGGGCAAAACCACCCCCATCCGGCTGCCGTTTTCCGCCATACTGGCCAGCATATGCAGGACAAAAGCGTAATCACCTTTACTGGCAGGAGGGACACCCCACTCAAAACGACGGTATGGATCGAGGGATGCATCCATCTTAAAACCTTTCTCATTAGCACCCTCACCGGCAAAGCCCATGGCCCATTTATCCAGGGAAAATGGAGGATTGGCTACCACCACTTGAAATTTCATCAAGTGGTTATTTTCCAACAGCAAGGGATTGGAGATGGTATCGCCCCATTCAATGCGGGCATCGTCAATTCCGTGCAGAAACATATTCATTACACACATGGCATGAGTGCCACCGTTTCTTTCCTGGCCGTAAACAGCCACCTTGCGGTTGGGGACTTGTTTAGCGGTTCTTATCAAAAGTGAACCTGAACCGGCAGTAGGGTCATAAATACGATCATTTTCCTGCGGTTTTACTATCCGGGCGATCAGTTCAGAGACTTCCGAAGGGGTAAAAAACTCTCCACCTTTTTTCCCGGCATCGCTGGCAAACTGAGCAATCAAATATTCATAGGCATTGCCAATCACATCCATGTTACCCAAACGGGTAGGGCGCAGATCCAGTTCGGGAACGTTGAAATCCTCCAGCAAACTTTTAAGCATGGAATTACGTTCCTTGGGTCTTCCCAAAACACCTTCATCGTTAAAATCAATTCCACGGAATACACCTTTTAGCTTGGTCTTATTATCCTCCTCTATTTGTTCCAGCGCTTTATTAATAATCTCCCCTATGTTGCTTTCATTGCGATGGTTATAGAGGTGATCAAAAGTGCAGTTATCTTGAAGGATAAATCTCTCTCTTTTTAAAGCTCGCTGAATCCTGGCTTCATTACCTCCGTATTTTTGATGGTAATGCTGCAAATTCTCCTTATACGTGTCGCTCAAATATTTGACAAAAAGCATAACCAGAATATAATCTTTATAGACGCTGGAATCAATTTTACCCCGGAAAGTATCACAAGCTCTCCAGAGGGCATTATTTATAGCTTGTTGCGAAATTTCTTCTTTGTTATTTTTCTGCATACTTTTTCCTCCTCATTTAAACCTTTTACTATTTTTGGTTAATTAGTCTATTAATACCTTCCTGGTAAAGGGTTTCTTTTTTCTCCCTAAGTTGATTGAGCAAGTTCTTTTCTCTCCAAAATAAATCTGTCATTTCAATAATTTTTTTCTGTACCTCCAGAGATATTTCCTTTATTTCTAGCTCCGAAAGATTGCTTACTTTCAGTACAGGAGATGTACTGTGCTTCCCCAAACGATTTAGTTCCCCTTTCACAGATTTACTGTTAAGGTAAATAGCAAGGAAATCCGGTAGAAAAGAGTTATTATCCAAACTGATTTTTGCAAACAAAGAAGATACTATTACGCCGGATAAGGTTTCATCAAAAGAAACTGCTGTATATGGTGGGGTTAGTCTAATAACTACATCTCCCTTTTGACCCAAATGATGTTTTCCCAAAATACTTTTGCTTTTAAAAGGCTGCAATTCGTTTTTATCAACCTGGCCATCTTCATTTATACTTCTAGCGGTTAAAAGAGAATAAGTAGCTTTTGCTTTTTCCCCTTCCGCTATTTCTTGCCTGGATAAAATTAATCCTACTTTTATACTTGCTATTGCCCCAAGCTTCATAACCTTACCTCTCCCGCAAGTTTTAGTATCAAATTCAACCAAGTGTGTTATATGTAATATATATCATAATTTAATTGTATTGTCAAAACAATTAAATTTGTTATATAGTATTTTTATCATTTATTAGGGGAGGCTTATATCATGACCAATATGATTAATCACTTAGAAAAGAAATTAAAAAGTGCAGGTTTCAATATCTTCGACATCTCGGTTGACTGGGGAAATGAAGTATCTTTCGGAAAACACTTTATAGGAGCTAAAGATCCAATTTTACATGTTGAAAATCACGTGCCCACAATACTTTATTATCCTGATTTTGTAAGCAAATTTTTAAAAAAATGGTAGGATTGTTACTGAAAAAAACAGAGATCTTCTAACTGATTCTGAATTGCAAGAGTGGGAAGATGCAGTTGAGGAGTACTTCAAGCAACTTGATGAACAAAATTAGAGACAATTAAGGATATTAGTTGTTTATTTCAAAATTAACTCTACACCCAATTCTCTCAGCATTTGAAATACACTTACAATATATGGCACACCAAATTCTTCGCAAACATTAGGTATAGGTACTTTCTTTTTTATCTCCCAGTTTAAAGATTCATGAGTTACAATTATACATTCATTATTTATCGCTGCATACGCTATCAGCCAACCGTCTGCGCCAGCCGCAAAATCATCTTTTGCGTAATCCAAAAACTGGTCGTTATTTACCACCCATTCAATTATTTCATTATATTTCTGTACAATCTCACTCATTTTAGTTGATTTAAAAATAAAATCCAGATTTTCTTCTACCCATTTTAACAATGCATCTTCTTTGTTGACCTTTAATTCTTCTTTTACTTTATCTATGCTTTGTATGTATTTATTATTAGCTGATTTAACTAAGCTTGTCCAAAAACCAGGTGCTATATCAAATGCATAATATCCTCTGTATGGTTCAATAAATACATTAGCGTCTAATAGAAAAACATTACTCACCCTGCCAACCTCCTAACCCTATGGAGGCGGCATATTTATCAAAAGTTTTTCCTCTTAACCCCGTTAGTTGATACGCCTCCTTATAAGTAATTTTATTCTCGTTTAAGGCCGTATTTACTGCCATAAAAAACCTTTTGCCAACACGTATATTCTGGTTAGAATAAAAATCCCCTCTGCCTTTATCTTTAGTTGCCTCGCGTCGTTCATCCCTTTTATAATTCTCATAAAACTGAAAAAACTGGCTCCGTGTCAAATATTCTAAATCTAGTGCCCTGCGAGCTGCAACCAACACACTTACCTTGAAATGACGTGCTACCCTATCTAAATTATCTCCAATATCTTCTGCCCCACTCCAAACTTTACTTAACGCTTCTTCAGGAACAAGGAATTCGGCAGCTATTTTGTCGCAGAATTTTTCCGTTTCCTCTTCTGCTGGAAACATTCTGCGAAGGTCAAAAATAGAACTCTTGCCTAAAAATATATGGGCTAATTCATGGGCTAAAGTAAACATGTTCGCGGCTTTGGAATCTTTATTATTAACAAACACAAAAGGAGCATAATTATCACTTAGAACAAACCCTCTGAATTCTTCAGGGTCAAGATTGCGAGTTGTGTTGTTTTCCACTACTCCGTTAAAAACTACAAATATACCTTTTTCTGTCATTGCCTCGCGAAGAAATTTAAGGGCATCCTCCCATGTCCGGACCCCGCTTGCCCAATTTTTATCAATATTTAGCATATCACGTATTCGATTTACTATTTCTTTTGGTTTATCATTATTGTCCGCAGAATGCACATAAGGTAAAGGAGAATGACCCAGCTCTATTAAATATTGACGCATCCAATCCTGCCTGCGTTTTATGATTTTAATAGTATCCACCAAATCGACGCTAGGTTCATCTTCATGTTCTTCGAAGGTTCTATAAAATGGGATATCCAACCGTTCTTGTGGAGGCTCACTCAAAAAGAAATAACCTACAGGTGTCCTTGTGATTTTTGCCAACTTCTCTATTTGCCTAAATGTAGGCTGACTTTGCCCTTCTATCCACTCTTGTATTTTGGGTAGTTTCTTCTCTATAATCTCTGGAGTGCATCCTGCTCTCTTAATAGCCCACATAAGAACTTCACGGTTTACATTTACTCGTTCCACAGGATACCCTCCTTTATCCCCAAATTAACTTATATTAATTATCTACTAACTAGATTAATTTTCTTATGATTTTAGCACTCTAACTGACGCTCTACGGGGCAAGGCCCCGTAGATTCTTGGGCTGAATGCGTAACCGCTACTCATATCTCCACAAGCGTTAATACCCGTCCGCCCAACGTGACTGACATTATAATCCCGATCTTTAACCATTCCATACTCATCACAAATATAAGTCCATGAACAACTCCCGCTTTCGCCTCGCTTGACATTCCACACATTTACATTTTAACGCAGAAAAATAATAATGTAAACTTAAACCATAAATCACCAATTAACTTTAACAGAGCCTACTAAAAAAGAAAAACACTAATTATAAATTTAAGTTAAATATAAACCAGCAAAATTTAAAATCCTTTTAGCCCAGTTTTCCAACGATTCTTTTCTACTATGCCATATTCGAATATCATATTCGAATATAATGAAATAATTCGTTTTACTCTAAATAAATATAATTCCAGCCCTTATAATTTTGAAGGGAACAGACATATATAAATTATTAATAGGGCACCTGTTACGGTGCCCTATGGTTTCTATAAGCTTATAATTTCTTCCCTACTCTACGGTTACGCTTTTGGCTAAATTGCGCGGTTTGTCAACGGGGCAGCCGCGTTCCACGGCGGTGTAGTATGAAATTAGCTGCAGCGGCACCACTGCAAGCACCGGGGCCAGGATATCTGAAGTGCGGGGAAGATAAAATACCCGGTCTACTTCTTTATCCAGCCCGCTGCTCCCCTCCCACGCGAGGGTAAAAACATCCCCGTCGCGGGCCTTAACTTCCTGGATATTGCTTATGGTTTTTTCCAGGACGTGCTGCTGCGTGGCCAGGGCAAGGACAGGTATGCCGCTGGTTATAAGGGCCAGGGTGCCATGTTTAAGTTCTCCGGCAGCATAAGCCTCGGCGTGTATATAGGAAATTTCTTTCAGCTTCAGGGCTCCCTCCATGGCTACAGCGTAGTCCAGGTTTCGCCCGATAAAGAAAGAATTTTCCCATCGTGCCAGGCTCCGCGAGTAGCGCTTTAGTTCCTCCAGGCGTTCTTCCTGCAGGATACGTGAAACCAGGGCGGGAAGAGAAGCCAGTTCCCTGCCCAGTCTATCCGCTTCTTCGCCCTCCAGGGTCCCGCGATGGCGGCCCAGGTAAAACGCCAGCAGGTAAAGCGCAATTAACTGGGTAAGGTAAGCCTTGGTGGAGGCCACCGCTATTTCCGGCCCGGCCCAGGTAAAAAGCACATCATCTGCTTCGCGGGAGACGGAGCTACCAAGCACGTTGGTTATGGCCAGGACCCTGGCACCCTTTTCTTGGGCCAGGCGCAGGGCAGCCAGAGTATCAGCAGTTTCCCCCGATTGGCTGATCACTACTACCAGGTCGCTGGAATCCAGTATGGGATCCCGGTAACGAAACTCGGAGCCAAGGTCTACTTCACACTTGATCCGAAGCAGCTGTTCCATGGCATATTTACCTACTATACCGGCATGGTAAGCGGTGCCGCAGGCTACCAGGTGGATTTTTTCTACATTGCGCATCTCTTCCGGGCTTAACTTGATTTCTTCTGATAAATCAACCCTGTCCTTGTTACCCTGCAGGCGGGAACGAAGAGTCTCCCGGACTGCAGAGGGCTGCTCCATTATCTCTTTAAGCATAAAATGAGGATATCCTCCCTTTTCCGCCTTTACCGCGTCCCAGTTTACCTGGAATACTTCCTTGTTTATTTTTTCCCGCTGCCGGTTGTAAACCTCCACCTGGGAAGAAGTGATAGAAGCCGTTTCCCCGTCTTCCAGGATATATACACGCCTGGTATGGGCCAGCAGCGCCGGAATATCCGAGGCTATAAAGTTTTCTTCTTCTCCCAGGCCAACAACCAGCGGGCTGTCTTTGCGGGCACACACCAGTCTCCCTTCCTCAAAAGGAGTAAGCGTTACCATCGCATAAGAACCTTCCACCAGTTCCAGGGATTCCTGAACTGCTTCCAGCAGTTCTCCCCGGTAGTGATACTCTATCAAGTGGGCCAGGACCTCGGTATCGGTATCCGACTTGAAAATGTGCCCCTGCTGCTCCAGCCAGGAGCGGAGGTCCTGGTAGTTTTCTATAATACCGTTGTGAACTACGGCAAAGTTTTCACAGCAGCTGCTGTGGGGATGGGCGTTATCATCAGTAGGGCGCCCGTGGGTAGCCCAGCGCGTATGTCCTATACCCGAACTGCCGGAGGGCATGTTGCCGTTTATTTTTTCCTCCAGGGACTTTATTTCCCCGGCACCTTTGCACACCGAAATTTGTTCTGAATGCATCAGGGCAATACCCGCAGAATCGTACCCGCGGTATTCGAGCTTTTTCAAGCCTTGCAGCAGAACCTCCAGGGCCTGCCGAGACCCGGCATATCCTACAATACCACACATAAAAGCTTCACCTTCCCGGTAGTTATGATTTAAAATAAATGCTCACTCAGGCTTAACCATTAATTATATTTTCTTATATTTATAAAATAAAATTTACAACTGCCCGGGTTAATTAAATGATTTTACTTTACCCCGTTAAGTTCATCTGCAAGCAGGCGGCACAAGTTTTCAGCCATTGCTTCCAGTTCCGCTTCTTCTTTTTCTCCTTCCACCATAACCCTCATGAGCGGTTCCGTGCCCGATGGACGCACCAGAACCCGGCCAAAAGGCCCGAGCCGGCTTTCCACCTCCTTGAGCGCATCCTTAAAACGGGGCAGCTCTTCCCATCCTTCCTTGCGTTCCACGCGGCAGTTTAACATGACTTGAGGAAAACAAGGCATTACTTCCCGGTAGTAAGAGAGGGGTTTATTATCTTCACGCAAGACCCGTGCCAGCTGAAGCGCTGTCAGCAACCCGTCACCGGTAGTGCCGTGCTCGGAAAAGATAATGTGCCCGGACTGTTCACCTCCCAGGCTGTAGCCACCCTCCTGGATTTCTTCCAGCACATAACGGTCCCCTACCCGGGTGCGCACCATGCTGATACCCCGCTCCTGCAGGGCAGCTTCCAGGCCGGCATTGCTCATGACAGTAGCAACCAGGGTGTCCCGGCGCAACCTGCCGCAGTTGTGCAAATAAAGGGAAAACAGGAACATAAGCAAATCGCCGTCGGCAATTTCTCCCTTTTCGTCCACGGCAATAAGCCGATCTGCATCCCCGTCAAAAGCCAGTCCCAGGTGTGCCCTTTTTTCTTTAACCGCCTGCTGGAGGCGGGAGGGGTTTGTTGATCCACAGTCTACATTTATATTAACCCCATTGGGGTTATTATGCAAGACCTCTACTTCGGAACCCAGGGACCTGAAGAGGTCAGGTGCCAGCTGGTAAACCGCCCCGTGCCCGCAGTCCATGATTACACGGAATCCGCTGAGATCGGGACCCAGTTTCCTCAAGTAATCCAGGTAAATATCCACGGCTTCTTTTCTCTCCCAGGCACGGCCCACCCCGGCGCCAGATGGCCGGGGCAAACTATCTTCACCGCGTTCCAGGTTTTCCTGGTAAACCCGTTCTATTTCTTGCTCTACCCGGTCCGGGATCTTTACCCCGCAGGGATCGAATATTTTTAACCCGTTGTCTTCGATAGGGTTGTGTGATGCGGAAATTATTATTCCCGCCACCGCCCCCAGTTCCCTGGTCAAATACGCCAGGGCTGGAGTAGAAAGTATTCCCAGGCAGTAAGCATCTATCCCCGAGGAATTTATTCCCGACAACAGCGCCCCTTCAAGCATGTCCCCGGATCTACGGGTGTCTTTACCGATCAGGAAAAAAGGACGGTCTTCACCTTCTTTTTTCCCGCTGCCCAACAAATAAGCGCTTATTCGTCCTATTTGAAAAGAAATTTCGGGGGTGAGTTCCACATTGGCAACCCCCCTGACCCCGTCGGTACCAAAAAGCTTCTTCATTAAAACCCTCCTTACCGGGTTATTTTCTACATGATACATGAACTATCTTGATATAACACAAGAGCATTTTTGCTTTATATCCCCACAGCTAAAGCTGGGGGCGCCTGCGGCAATGATTGGTAACTACTCAAGTATTCATACCGGGCCACTAACAGCAGGCCCACTTTGCCTCTCATCTTTACCAGTCTGAGAAGCTACATTATATTATGAATTAAACCCTGAAGCCGTGCAGGATTTGCTTTTAAATTAGCCGAGAAATAACCCCCTCCAAATTAAATAACTGTTCCTGTGTAAACCTGAAACAAACCTGTTACAAAAGCCGGGCCTCCACAACACCGGGGGTGAGCAGAAGATCCTCCATTATGTTTTTGTTTTCATCCAGGGGGCGGGGCTTCAGGTACAACTCTTCGCCCATAAATTCTTCAATCCTGTCCATATCAACCTTGATAATTACCTTGTCAACTTTATCCACCCGCGATTCCGCCCCTTCCAGCGTCACTTGCCGGGGGTCAATTTTTACTTCCAGTTCTTCATCCCATCTTTCCCCCAGGTAAGCTACCTCTACCTCCAGGCTCCGGGAGACTACCTCGTCCAGGACTACTTCTACTTTGGAGGGGGAACAGGATACCAGGTCCAGGTTTTCCGGCAAATCCAGCTCTACCGGGAGCTTGAAAGTACCGGGTTCTTCCCTGTTCTCCAAATCTACATAGGCATAAAGCATATCGGGTTCTATATACCGGAGGTCTTCCTTACTCCCCTCCAGTTCCAGTCTTACCTTGGAAGGCATTTCCGCAACTTCCAGGCGATCCTCCAGGGCCCGTGGCGCAAGGGAGACATCAAACTCTCGGACTTCCGCTTCCGGGCCCGAGACATCGTTTCCACTAACAAAAAGCCAGAGTATAATCGCCAGGAAAATAGCAATGGCCAGGGCAAATTTATTAGAGCGGAAAAATTTTTCCCACATGCTCAAGCCTCCTTGGACAAAAACTAGGACAAAAACTTGGACAAAGACCTTGGACAAAAAACTTTCAGGAACGCCAGGGCCAAAAAGAGAAACTTTCTTCTTTCGGGGCGCACAGCTTTTCCAGCATGTTTTTAAGATTCTTCTCTTCCAGGTAGCGTATAAGGCGGCCTTCGTAAGAGATAGAAATTATCCCGGTTTCTTCAGATACCACAATCGCCACCGCGTCCGTTTGCTCGGTAACTCCTATAGCAGCCCGGTGGCGAGTTCCCAGTTCTTTGCTTAAGTTTGGGTTTTCGGTGAGGGGCAGGTAGCATCCCGCAGCATCTACCTTGTTTCCCCTTATAATTACCGCACCATCGTGCAGGGGGCTCCTGGGGAAAAAGATGTTTATCAGCAATTCCGCGGATATGCCTGCTTCAATTTTTATACCCGTCTCCACTATATCTTTAAGGCCCGTATCCCGTTCGATAATAATAAGGGCCCCAATCCTCTTTTTTACCAGGACATTTATAGCCTTAGTGATTTCATTGAGAAAATAATTGAATTCCTGGGGCTCCCAGTAGGATTTATGGAAAAGCTTGCCGCGCCCCAGGTGTTCCAGGGCACGGCGTAGCTCCGGTTGAAATACAATGGGGATAGCAATAAAGCCGGCAGTCATGGCCCGCACCAGGAGCCAGTTTAATGCCTTTAGCTCCAGTTCACCGCTTACCCACGTGGCAAGTAGAAGAAGGGCCAGGCCTTTTACCAGCTGTTCCGCCCGGGTTCCCCGAATAAGAAGAACCAGGCGGTAAAACACGTAACCCACTATTAAAATGTCGATTACATCACGGATACCTATTTCCAGCTTGGAAAAACCTGTCACAATACTTTCCCATACGGCCAGTTCTATATCCACTGTTGGTTAAACCCCTCATACAGGATATTACTAAAACACAACTCCTAAACATTTTTCTTGTACTGTTATGTATTCGCTTTCCAGCGTTTAAATACCTTCTCCTGATTTAAATGAAGCACTGGTATTATTTGCTTTTGCGGCTGTAAGAATGAATTAATCTTACCACCAGGCCGCTCAAACCTGCCAGGGCCAGCAGGTTGGGTAGGGCCATAAAAACATTCATCATGTCCGCCCAGGCCCAAACCGTCCTGAGCCCCCCTACGGCACCTATAATAACAAATATTACCCAGAAATACCGGTAATAATAACTGCCTGAAGGAAATATGTACTGGAAACATTTTTCTCCGTAATAAGACCACGAAATCAGGGTGGAAAAGGAGAATACAACCAGCCCCAGTGTCACAATAAGCCCACCTTCACCCGGCAGTCCCCGGTTAAAAGCTTCTACAGTCATGGAGGCTCCTTCCAGGCCCGTTGACCAGGCCCCGGTTAAGAGTAAAGCCAGCACGGTTACGGTGCATACCAGGTGGGTGTCGATAAAAACTTCTATTATTCCCCACATGCCCTGCCTTACAGGATGTGCGGTACGTGCTGCGGAATGAGCCATGGCTGCACTACCCAGCCCGGCTTCGTTGGTAAAAATGCCCCGGGTTACACCATAACGGACAGCCTGACCTATCCCTGCACCGGCAAAACCTCCCGCGGCTGCGGTTCCCGCAAACGCCCCTTCCAAAACTACCCCCAGGGCTTCCAGCAAATAATAACGGTAAGATATAAGAATAAAAACTGCAGAACCCAGGTAAACCAGGGTCATAAGGGGAACCAGGTAAGAGGTGATTACCCCTACCCGTTTTATACCCCCCAGTATTACTATGCCGGTAAGCAAGGCCAGGATAACTGCCGTGTACCAGGGAGAAACGCCTGCTGAAACCTCTATTACTTTCGCTACCGTATTGGCCTGTACCATGTTACCCGTTCCCAGGGCGGCAAGTGAACCGCAAAGGGCAAAAACAAAACCCCCTGCAGGAAAACGCATGCCTTCAGCTAAAACGTACATGGAGCCGCCGGCCACATTGCCTTCCTTGTCGCGCCGCCGGTAAACCACAGAAAGAGCTATTTCCGAAAATTTTAGCATCATCCCCAAAAACGCAGATATCCACATCCAGAAAACCGCACCCGGGCCCCCAAGGGAAATGGCGGTAGCCACCCCGGCTATATTTCCGGTTCCAACTGTTGCAGCCAACGCTGTAGTTAAGGCCTGGAAAGAGGAAATATCCCCGTTGCTTTTTTCTTTTTCTATTTTTTCCGGTCTTTTAAGCAGGGTATGCCGGAGAATAAAAACAAACCTGCGGGCCTGGAAAAACCCGGTCTTAACCGTGAGGTAAAAACCCACGCCCAGGATAGACAACGCCAACAGGAAGCTGCCGGAACTGTAGGCCAGCTGAAACAGGCAGCCTGAAGTTTCCTCCAAGGAAACGCCTCCCCAAGATCCTTTTACATAATATTTACTCGGTTCTAGAGGAGACTATTCATTACCCACACTTAAAGCCGGATATGGGACAAGAAAGGCGGTCAATTCCGGGTAAAGCAACCCTGGAGGGGAAAAAGGCGGGAGAGTAGCTTTACGTGTAGATGCGGAGCTCTGCACCACAGTAAGTACACTTACCGCCTTCCAGGCCCCTGATAACAGCCCGAAAACCGCCCCGTTCAATTAACAAAGTGCGGCACTCCGGGCAGTACGTATGCGCCCCGGGGTGCCCCGGAACATTGCCCAGGTAGACGTAATTTAGTTTTTGCAAGGCTTGCTCCCTGGCTTCTTCCAGATCGGGTACCGGGGTAGGGGGCTGAGAAAAAGTATAATCGGGGTGGTAGCGGGAAAAATGCAGGGGGATGTCGGGGCTGATACCGGAAAGCCAGTCTACCATCCCTTTGATTTCTCCCCGGGAATCGTTGTGCTCCGGGATTACCAGGTAAGTTACCTCCACATGAAGTTCACCTGCACTTTTTTCTACGGTTTGCATAACCGGTGCCAGCCTTCCCCTGCAGTATCTGGTGTAAAATTCTTCACTAAAAGCTTTGACATCCACGTTCAAGGCATCTATATAAGGGAATAGCCCGGACAAAGCGTCAAAAGATAAAAAGCCGTTGGTGACCAGCACGTTTTTATAGCCATGGCGTTTTACCAGCCGGGAAGTATCGTAAACAAATTCAAACCATATAGAAGGTTCATTGTAAGTAAAAGCTACTCCGGTGCAACTGGAACCGGCCTGTTTTAAAACTTGCAGTACCTCTTCCGGCTTACGCCTTTGAGCCTGCCTCTCCCTTTCTTCCTGAGATATGGGCCAGTTCTGGCAGTAAGGGCATTTAAAATTGCACCCCCAGGTTCCCAGGGACAAAACGTCACTTCCCGGATAAAAATGGTAAAGAGGCTTTTTTTCCACGGGGTCTACAGCTTCCGCCACACAGGCCCCGTAATTTTTCAGCAGTAGCTCTCCGTCCTGAACTTTCCGCACCCCGCAAATTCCTTCCTGATCTTCATCAAGGAGACAGTGGTGCGGACATACCCCGCAAAGGAACTTTCCGTTCTGCCTGGTATATAGGCGCGCTTTTTCCCGGCTCATACATCTTCATCTCCTTCTTCAGTGTATCTGTGTACAGTAAAACAGTATGCCTGGTAAGTGTCGCCAGGGGAAATACCCCCTTTCTGCATGGCTACCCGGAGCTGCTCTTCAACCGTGTCTATGCCTTCCAGGTCGGGAAGCAGCAGGCCGCTTTTTTTACCGCTTACCACCAGGAGACCATAATAACGGGGATCTATCCTGGAAATATCTTCTACCTGCTCCATCGGTGAAAGCACATCTACCGATACAGTTATTTCCTCCAGCTCGCCTGCCCGCAGGGGAGGGAAACGTGGATCTTCGAAACCGGCTTTTACAGCATTGACTGCTATTTCACGGGCCAGGTTATCGCAAGCAGGCATGACCGTACCAATACATCCCCTGAGCCTGCCTTTTTTCTTAAGAGAAACAAAAACGCCGCTTTTTTCCTCCTCAAGTTCAGGAACCATCTTTTCCGGTCCCGGAAGAGGTTTGCCATCCAGCAGGTAATTCTGCAGGCTCTGGCGTGCCAGTCCGGTTAATTCTTCGCCCTTTAAAGCGCGATCTTGCCTTTTATTGGTGCAAGCATCCGGCCGGGAACAAGAACTGCTGTTTTGCCGCTCTGGTTCACTGATGTTTACGGGTTCAAAAGAAGCAACCATATATCCTACTCCAAACGGCCCCTCGTACGAAAGCACTTCCTGCTTAACCTCCATGCCTTTCAAGCAGCCCAACAGTATTACCAGGGAGCGGAAGCCGCACTCTCCCGCCCTATCTATGAGCGACTGGTCCATGCCAAGTATATCCTCTACCCGGTATTCCCGGAGTAGTTGCACCAGGGTCCGGTCGAATTCTTTTGCCCCGGGGTCGTACCCGGCAGGCGCCTGCGGAGTCAGCCGGTGCGAAAGATCTCCACTGGCTATTACCGCTGTTTTTAAGCCACGTTTTTCTATAGCTTTTTGTAAAATCACGCCAAATTCGTATTGCCTGGAAGATGGCTCCATGCTAAATGCCATTGCCAGCCCGGGTATCCTTAACTGCTGGTAAAGGTAATACAGGGGCACGGTAACCCCGTGGTCCAGCCTGACTTCTTCCCGAAAGGCAACTTTCACCCCTGCCTGTTCTGCTTGCTGTTTCAGCTCGTTTAGCAGTTCACGGTCAGTTTGAAGTTCAAGAGCCACACTTCCAGCGCCAAAACCGGCAAAGTCTCCTTTTAGTTTTTCACCGGACATAACTGTTACCGCATCACTGTGCACCGGTCCGTGCGGAGTAATTATCACTAACGTTTCCGCCCCCGCTTCCTTAACCCTGCAGCAAAGGTTTTCCAGGGCTTTATAAGTTTTTTCCACTTTTTTGAGCTGACCCCCCCCGATTTCAGGAATCAGAAGCGGGGGATGAGGTGCAAAACCCCCTATTACTACCCCATGGTATCTCCCTCCGTGTTTGCTTTATTTACTACTGTACATTTTATCATTTCCTCATTGTGGTTCAAGCTTATAGTTGAAAGAAACAAGACAGTAATATAATGGGGATTGCAGTAAAAGTGGAAAAACCACAGGCAGGGCAAAAGCCCTGCCTGTACAATCAGCTATAATAAACTATAAAACTTGATGCCATGTTACTCCTTCAGCGCACTCAAGATAGACCGCAGCCTTTCCCGGTAGCCGGCATTCTCAATAACGGTACCCGTGACTACCACGTCTGCCCCTGCCTGCCTTACTCTACGAGCATCTATAGCGTTGCGGATACCTCCACCAACAATAAGGGGAATACCAAGCTCTTTCTTGACCGCCCGGATCATACCAGCCGGCACCGGCTGAGCCGCCCCGTTTCCGGCTTCCAAAAGAATAAACTGCATACCCATAAATTCAGCAGTAAGCGAATATCCAATTGCGTTCCAGAAGTTGTCACGGGAAACCAGTTCCGCTTCTCCTATTTCCCCGATCTTCATACCGGGTTCTACAACAATATAGCCGGTGGGAATAACTTCTACCCCCAGCCGCTTGAGCATAAGCGCAATCTTGGAATGAGCCCCGGTAATAAACTGGGCATTCCGGGAGTTCATCATGCTCAAAAATAAAACCGCATCAAAGTTCAGGCAGAATGCTTCGGCTCCGGAAGGAAAGTATATTATGGGGATATCCGCTTTTTCCCGGATTGAAGAAGCGGTCTCTACCAGGTTCCTCTGGGTAGTTCCGCTGCTGCCGGTAACAAAGATGAGATCGCTGCCCACTTCCTGTGCGGTATAGGCAAGCTTGCCTGCCGCTTCAGGAACCTGCCTGACCGGGTCAATAAGAGTTATGTGGACGGTCCCGTTTTTAAGTTTGTTTTGTAAATACTCCAAAACTTTCATAATTAAATTACCCTTCTTTTTGATGGGTTTTATAGTTTAAATTTATTATAATAAACTTTCTTTAGTTTGACAACAGCTAAGTTTTTCCGTATATCCCCCTTTTTCAACTATACAAACAAATTTGGTTTATAACTATTTTATTTTGTAATCGCTAAAGCTTAAATATACCCTGTTTGCTCTTTCTAACAGTTAATCAATGATGCCGTTTTACCTGCCACAACAGGGAAAACCTGCTGCCGGCATTTCACTCTCCTTCCGGCTGCAAGCCGGTTAAAGGGAGGTGTACCAGCCGGTTAAGCCGGACCAGGAAAAAGGCCGCTTCTTTTACTTTCCTGCCGGTTACCTGCTGTACTGCAAGTGCGTAAATACAGGCCTGCGGCCGATAATGTTCCATTTTCTGCTCCACTGCTTCAGGGTGCGACAGGTAATCCGTTTTGTAATCCACTACCACCAGGCCGTCTTCTTCTTCTATTAAAAGATCTATTAACCCTTCCAGGAGAACGCCACGGCATTTAACACTAAAAGGAACTTCCCGGTATATTTTTGCTTTCTTCACCCTTTCCCATAGAGTGCTTTCCAGGGTGGCCTCCACCAGGCGATGTAAAAGCGAGATCTCTTCTTTTTCCAACCCCCAGAAAAGTGCAGCTTCCTGTACCAGCCCGGCAATTTCTTCTTCCGGCGGCTGGATGCTTATTTTTTCCATTACCCGGTGATAGGCCGAGCCCAGGCCAGCACTCCCGGGAAGGCGAGGTTCTTCTGTCCCGTATTCCTGGGTATATTGGGTATATTCCGGGCTTTCTTCATCTACCAGGGTGCTGGCACTTAAAACCGCCGGAGGGGCTGAGGCAGAATTGATGGTGTTTTCCAGTTCTTCACTCCATTTGTGCTTTAGTTCCACCAGCTGCGATACAGAAACCGCTTTTTGCCTCCCGTCACTGTTTTTTCTCCTTTTCCTGTTTTCTTTAACTTCGGCCAGCAGCCTGTCGTATTCCTGCTCTATCTTCTCCATATCTTCACCCATGTCTTCACCCATGTCTTCATCTTCATGCAAGTTGCCGCCGGAAGGTATTTTGCCCAGCTCTTGTAATTCGGAGAGGTACTTCCAGTACCCCCAGCTTTTTCCTTCGGTTAGCGGCAGTACCAGGTAATCCCTGGCCCTGGTGGCCGCCACATAAAAAAGCCTCCTCTTTTCCGCTTCCTGGCGAGCTTTTTCTTCTTCTTTCAATTGAGAATAACCGCAAGTTTCAAAACCGGGCGCTCCCATGTATACTTCGAAACGCTTGCTTTTCCTGTCTGTAATGACCGGGGGAACCCGGACCTGGCCGGACATGAAGTTGGCCAAAACTACCAGCGGAAATTCCAGTCCTTTAGAGCCATGCACGGTCAGCAGTGTTACCGAATCCCCGGTTTCCGACCCGCCAGGTTCCGGCTCTTCTTTTTCCTTTAACGAAGAGTCTTTAAGCCACTGCACAAACTTTTTCACGGTTAGCGGTTCTTTTTTCTCCCACGAGCGAGCCAGGTCTACTGCTTTTCTAAGATTAAGTACGGCCCGATCCCCGCCGGGTTGGAAAATGGCTGCTTTTAACAGCCCCGATTTTTCCAGTATTTCTTCCAGGTAAGAAGAAACGGAGAAATGGTGCCTGTTTTGGCGTAGTTCACGCAGGAAATTAAAAGCCCTGCTTATTTCCCCGGGAGCTTTTTCCGCTTTCATATTTTTCTCCTGCTCCAGGTAATTAAACCCGCCGCCGGCATGAACATGGTTCAACAGCATGTCATCTGATATGCCAAAAACATGGCGCAGGGTGGATACTACCGCGGTTTCGTGGTAAGGGTTGTCCAGGGAATATACCAGGGAGGCAAAATCGTTAATTTCCCTGCGGCGGAAAAACAATCTTCCTCCTTCCAGGCGGCACGGAACTTCCAACTCACGCAGGGCCTCTTCGTAATAGTGAATCCCCGTGGTAGCAGGAAACAAAACCGCAATATCGCCGTAACCCAAAGCAGCCGGTGCTCCTTCTTCCACCCGTAGCTGTTGCTGCTCAACTTTATTTTTTATAAACGAGGCCAGCCAGCGTGCTTCCCGTCGACGAAGTTCATCGGCATTAAACTCCTTCCACTCTTCAGGTGGGTGGCAAAAAGTAAGGTGACGGGAGCAAAAGTCGCTACGGCAGGGGTGCAGGGGGGTGTAATCGGGCTGGTAGCTGCGGTCGGGGTAAGGCTTTATTAGTTGTGAAAAAGCATCGTTAACCCAGTTAATCACCGAGGGAACCGTCCGGAAATTCTGGACTATGGAAAGCTCCTCCCCTTGCCCCTGCAGGCAAGCCCTTACTTCTTCGTAAACCTGGATATCCGCACGGCGGAAACGATATATGGACTGCTTGGGATCGCCTACAATAAACAGCTTACCGGGGGAGAGCTCTACCCGGTTCCACCAGTGGGCGGCGGGGGTTTTTTCCGCCAGAAACATGACTATTTCCGCCTGGAGTGGATCAGTATCCTGGAATTCGTCGACCATAAGGTAGTCGTACCTGCTCTGAAAATATCTCCTGGTTTCCCGGTTATCCCGCAGCAGGTTCCGGGCCTGCAGCAGTATATCGTTAAAATCCAGCACACCAGCAGCTGCTTTTTCTTCTTCCAGGTATGCAAAAAATTCTTTCAGCCATTCCACGGCCTCGCCGGCAAGGTAGCCAAATGCTTCGCGCCGCATTTCCACCTGCAGATCTTGTAACTCGCGAGAAATTTCTTTCTGCTCCGTGCAGGTTTCAGGCGGTTTCCAGTTTTTCCGGTTTCCCGCGGCTTTTACTACCGGCATTAAATGCAGCAGGGAATAAGTAAAATTTTCTTCATCAAGGTGCCTGGCCCGGTTTAACCAGAAGAAGAAGTTGCGGGCCTGCCGGTAACCTTTGTCGGAATCGTCCAGGCAGCAGGAAATATAACTCTCCCACTGCTGTGCTTTTTCTTCGAGCTTCTGCCGGCACTGCCGGGGATTAAAACGGGAAGCGGAAGGGCTGCCTTCCCATACCACATCACGCTGGTGATAAAGTGAATAGGCCAGCGGAGCTAGGCGGTCCGGTGAAAAACCCTGCTTGAGAAGCAGGCGAAGGACTTCACTTTCCTGATGCAGCTGGTAACCCAGCCACTCTTCCCAGGCTTGCCCAAAAAAAGCATACATACTTTCCCCATCCAGCACTTCAAATTGCGGGTCTATCCCCGCTTCTACCGGTTTTTCCCTCAGCAAACCGGCGGCAAAAGAATGTATGGTGCCCACCGGGGCATATTCCAGGTCTTCCAGTGCCCTGGCTATCCTGCGGCGGCGGTTACCGCCTGTTACGTTTTTTTCCTGTTCCAGCTTCTCCCGGAGGCGTAGTTTTAACTCCACCGCAGCCTTCTCCGTAAAAGTTATAGCCGCTATCTTTTCCACCGGGGCACCTTTTTCCACCGCCAGGTTGTAAAGGCGCTCAATAAGGAGGCTGGTTTTACCGGTTCCCGCACCGGCTTCCACCCAGAAATTTTGCTCAAAGTCCCCACAAGCCCTTCTACGGTGAGAAGAATCCACAAACTCTTCTGCGTTTCCACCAGTTTTACCTTCAGCCACTTGCCAGTCCCTCCTTTAGCCTTTCCCACTCTTGAAGCCCGGGATCCTGCTCTTTATATTTTATTACACTGTGTATACCGGGGCCGCATACCATTACATACGGGCACCACCGGCAGGAAGAAGCGGGATAGGGAAAGAAACTACCCCGGTCAATAAGAGAGCAAATACCGTCCAGTTTTTCCAAAAACAGCTCCTGTTTCTGCGCCAATGTCTCTCCTTCAAAGGTGAACACGGGAAATCCGTCCCGGCGGCTCAAGTATATGAAGCTTGCTTCCATTTTTTCCAGCGGTATCTTTTTAAAGATTTCACCAGCAACCCGCAGGTAAAGGACCAGCTGCAGGGGTAACTTATCTTTAAACCCGGAAGAAGAAAATTTAACCCGGCCGGTTTTATAGTCCACTACCCTTAACCTTTCTCCTGCGGTGGTTTCATCCAGCCGGTCTATTCTTCCCCGGAAATAAAGTTTTTTTCCGGAAGGCTTTAATAAAATCTCCACCGGCTTTTCCAACTGTAGCTCGCCCGGCTGCCGGGACGACGGCTTGGAACCCGGTTCCCCAAAGCTGATTTCAAAATGGCGGGGAATAAAAAGTGATTCTTGAACGGCTTCGTTTTCCACATATTCCAGCATTTCTGCAATAATATGTTCCTGTTCTACACGCCAGGCCAGGGAAGGTCCTGTAATCATGGTTTTTTCCAGATGGCCCAGGTGCTCCTTTACTTTACCTTCCATTAAACTCAAGGCTTCATCCAGGCGCTTTTCCCCCAGGGGAAGCATCTCTTTTTGCCGTGCTTCCCGGTAAAAATCTTCCAATACCGAGTGCACAATTGCGCCCCTGTCCAGGCTTTCCAGCTTTAGCTTTTCTTCGGGCTCTTCCAGGGAATCCAGCTGCAAAATACGCTTTAAAAAGAAATAATGCGGGCAAAAAAGGTAGTCTTCCAGGTAGGAAACAGAAATAGTTTTTCCATAAGGGCGGTAATACGGCATTACCGATTCTTTTAACGGGGCGCTTTCCAGGACGCCTTCATATTGCGTCAGGTGAGATAAACTGCGGCTGTGTGTTTTCTCTTGCAGTTTATTCCACCAGGGAAGTATTTCCCGGAAGTACCGGAACAGGCTTTCTTCCTGCAGGCCGGCGGCAAGTGCCAGATCATATTCACCCGGGGTTACCGCTTTTTCCGGCAAGGCGGGAGCATGGGAAGGGATATAGCGGTAACCCGGCAGGTCTTCCAGCTGATTCAATGAAAGCCGCCGGCCGCACAGCATCTCTCCCAGGCGCAGGAGATAATGTGAAGGCGTCTGCTCTTTTCCTGTTCGAGTATCCCGTCGGGGATAGGAAAGATAGAGGCGGTCCGAAGAAGTCTGCAGACCTGAAATAAACTGCAATTCTTCTTCCTGCAGGTTTTCCCGCCTCAGGGAAAGGTCGGGGTAATTTTGCCTGTCTTCCTCCGGCAAAACCGGGTTTTGAGGAAGTGCAGCAGGGTACTTCGCTTCCAGTATTCCCGGCATAAAAACTACCGCAAAACTCAAGTTAAGCGCGCTTTTTAAAGGTACTACCGTAACCCCGTCTTTCTGGAAATTGCCCCAGGGAATGGAGGTTTCCCGGAGAACTTTCACCACCAGGGAAACAGCCTCCTGAAGGGCAACCGAATGATCCAGGTGTTCCAGGGAGCGCAGCAATCCCAAAGTTTTGAGCAAAGTATTTAATTCCGGGGAATCAAGGAAAAAACCTTTGATGAAGTTTTCCACCCCTTCAATATAGCCCGCCCAGGAATCCCTGGGGGGAAAGTCATCCATGGCTCCCTGCAGTTTTAAAATAAATTTTTTAAAAAGCAACAGCTGGGTAAGGTGCCGATCCTTATCGCAGCTGTCATTGCCAGATTCCTCTCCCGCTTCACCCCGGGCCTGCCGGTAAAGCCTCTCTTCAAGTCGAGTCAGGCGTTTTTCCCAGGCCTTTTTACCCCGGGTAATACCGGCTTCCAGGGAAAAGAAATCCCACAGGGCGGTGGAAACCTCCCCCTTGTGGTTCAATATTCGGCTGTAGTCAAAGGGGGCGCTGCTAACCAGTTCCATTACCCGGTGCCGGGGCCATGCGGTGTTCATAAGCTGAAGGCATAGCGACAGGGAACGACCCGCAGGAGTGCTGTCCAGGGTTCGTCCCGAAGGAAGGTAACAGGGAATTCCCAGGTAATTAAAATTTTCCTGCAACAGGGAAAAATATGCCGGGTCTTTTACCAGCACCACCATTTCCTTAAAAGTATATCCTTCGCGGGCCAGCTCCAGCATCCGGCGCGAAATTTCCCTGGCTTCTTCTACTTCTCCAGGAGTAGACCACACTTCAAAACCGTCATTATACCACCCCGGGCTATCCTTATACTCATAAAAACTGCTGTTCCCGCTGCTCCCGGAATAAAACGCGTTTTCCTGCAGGAATTCTCTTATACCCGGTGAAGGAGAAGTAACCGCTTGGGGAGAAAGGTGTTCAACGGTAAAACCACTGTTCTCGAACCACCGAAGCTGTCTCTCTCCCGGGGGATACCAGAGGGCAGTGCGGTTAATAAAAACGTATACCGGCAGAGAGCAATAGATCTTCTGCAGCAGGTCTTCCTGCAGCCGGTTCAATCGATGCACCCCGTAAAGTATAAGGGCGGGCCAGTCCAGGTAAGAAAATTGCGCTTCCTGTGCACACCTGTACAGCGCAGCTTCATCGTAATAATACATCATCCAGCCATTATATTTATCATAAAGCTGCTTTAACCGCTTCCACCTTTCCCCGCTGTTTTCTTTAACCTCAAGTTTATCAATCCCGGCTTCCCTTAATTCTTTAAAAGTTTTTTTCAGCGCTTCTTTAAAGCCGTCATGGTTGGCAACCGGCGCAAAGTAAGAAGAGGCGGGCATGCCAGAAACAATTTTCTGCACTACCCGTTCTTTACCGTAAAAAGGCAGCGCTTTTTTCCCCGGACCGGTATATTTATCCCCCAGTTCCCGGGCCAAATCGGTAAAAGTAGAAAAACGGAGGTTTAAATGACTGCACCCACGCTCCGCCAGCGTTCTCCGCAAATAAATACCGGTCAGGTTGGAATCCACTATTACCCTCAAAGGCTGTAGCAGGTATTCCTCCCGGATAGTTTCAATTTTCGACTGGAGCCCGGGAACCAGATCGCGGGTAGTGCCATAAAACAGTTTGTTTTCCATCATAACTTTTCCCTGCCTTCCTTGAAATCAAACAGAAAGTGAAACAGAGAATTAAACAAAGAATCAAACAAGGTGCCTCCAGGGGCACCTTTAACCACAGTTTAGTTATTATATTACCAGCCTGCAAATTACCTTTTGGAAAATTGCGGAGCCCGGCGTGCTTTTTTTAGGCCGTATTTTTTGCGTTCTTTCATGCGCGGGTCCCTGGTCAAGTAGCCTGCTTTTTTAAGAGTCTGGCGGAAATCGGGGCTGGCTTCCAGCAGTGCCCTGGCTATACCATGGCGTACCGCACCTGCCTGCCCGGACATGCCTCCACCGTTTACCTTGGCTATAACATCGTATTTCCCAGTTACTCCTACCGCTTCCAGCGGCTGCCGAACTTTAACTTTCAGGGTTTCCAGGGGGAAGTAATCGTTTATGTTTTTCCCGTTTACAGTTATTTTACCGCTGCCTACAACCAACCTTACCCGGGCTACGGCTTCTTTTCTGCGCCCGGTACCGCTATACTGGAGCTGTGCCAACATTTACCCCTCCTTTCCCTGCTCTATTCTTTCTTCCCAATACACGGGCTTTTGAGCCTCGTGGGGATGCTCGCTGCCTCTATATACTCTAAGTTTTTTCAACATGGCCCTTCCCAACTTGTGGCCAGGAAGCATTCCTTTAACTGCAAGATAAACAGCTCGCTCCGGTTTTTCCCTGAGGAAATCGGCATAATTTTTCTTTTTTAAACCACCGGGATAACCGGTATGGCGGTAGTAATATTTCTGCTGCAGTTTTTTGCCTGTAAGCACTACTTTTTCTGCATTAATTACTATAACGTGATCCCCGGTATCCACGTGAGGCGTATACTCCGGCTTATGCTTTCCTTTTAATATACCGGCCACCTGCGTGGCTACTCTTCCCAGTGGCTTGCCCGCTGCATCAACAATGTACCATTTCTTTTCTATTTCACGGGGCCGGGCCATGTAAGTTTTCACCGTCATTTTTTTCCCTCCTACTGCATCTCGAGAAGTTACCCTCATTTTTGTAAATCCGTACCTTACGCCACAAAGAATATTTTATTATACCCCGGTGCTACTGTCAAGGTAATGGTGTAAGCTAAAAAAATATTTTTTCCAGGCAAAGGCCTTTGGCTGGCAATGCTTCCCAGCTTCGCCCGGCATCTCCTTCCACCACCCGCTGCAATTCTTCAACCGGAAGGCGCCCCCGTCCTACTCGAAACAGGGCTCCCGCCATAAAGCGCACCATTTTATATAAAAAACCGTCCCCGGTCACCTTTATACGGACCAGGTTCCTGTCCGGAATCTTTTCAACAAATACTTCAAAAACTGTGCGCACGCTTACCCCGGCACTACTACCGGAAGCCTGGAATTCTTTGAAATCATTCTTTCCAACCAAAACCTGTGCCGCCCGGTGCATCAAATTAACCTCCAGCCTGCCGGGATAATGCCAGGCGTACAGCCTTTCCAGGGGCTGAGGAAAGGAAGCATTGTCTATAGTATAAGTATACAATTTTCCCCTGGCACGGTGCCGGGCATTAAAATCCGCATCTACAAGGCAAGCCGACCAGACGGCAATATCCGGGGGCAAGCGGCTGTTTAGCGCAGCAGGAATCCTGTCAACCGGGATACTTGGCGGTGCCTGGTAGTTTACAGCCTGGTCTCGGGCGTGCGCCCCGGCGTCGGTTCTGCCGGCGGCAGAAGTTTTTATTTCTTTGCCGAAATAAAGCTCACTCAGGGCCTTTTCCAGGGCTCCCTGGACTGTACCGGTATTTTTTTGTTTTTGAAAACCGTGGTAATGCGTGCCATCGTAAGACAACCTGATTAATATGTTCTGCATGCTAATTTCCCCCCACTCCCGCCGGGCCTGTGAAAATACCTTCTTACAGCGGGGTAAACCACATTATCGCAGCCAGGGCCACAGAAAAAATAATAACCATGTAATCTTTAAACGCAAACCTTGTTTCCCGGATGCTGGTTCTACGGGCACCGACCCGGTAACAGCGGGCTTCCATGGCTACAGCAAGTTCCTCCGCGCGACGGAAAGCGCTAACAAACAGGGGTACTATCACCGGTATTAATGAACGGGCTTTCTGCAGAAAATTTCCTTCCCCGATCCTGGCTCCCCTGGCCATCTGGGCTTTTACTATACGGTCACTTTCTTCCATCAAAGTAGGTATAAACCGCAACGAAATCATGGCCACCATGGACATCTCTGAAACGGGTAAACGTAAATATTTTAATGGTGTTAGCAAGGATTCCATGGCCCCGGTTAACGCCAGGGGGGTGGTGGTCAGGGTAACCAGCATGGTAAAAAAGATGAGGATTATAAGTCGCAGGGCCACAGTGGTCCCCAGTTGCACCCCCTCAGATTCCACGGTAATTTCTGCCACAAACAATTGCTCACGTATTAGAACTTCTCCGCCGGTAGTAAAGAAAAAATGCAGCAGCAGGGTCAGCAAGATGAGGACAAAAATATGCCTTACTCCCCTCAAAATGTAACCTAAAGGCACTCCGGTAAAACTTAAATGCACCAATGCCAGTATCAATAAAAAAATCAAGCCCCAGTAACTTGATGCTGTAAATAACCCCAGTATTAATAAAATTAATGACAACAACTTGGCCCTGGCGTCCAGCCGATGCATTAATGTTTTGCCCGGCATATACTGCCCAAGGGTAATACTACGGCTCATGGGTGTCACCTTCCCGGGAATCCCACTTTAATATTTCCTGACACGCTTCTTCTTCGGTGATAACTCCTGGCTTCAAATTGAACCCTTTTTCTCGCAGCCTTTCCCACAGATCAACCGCGGGCGGTATTTCTATTCCCATATCTTTTATTTCCCGCGAACGGGCAAAAACTTCCGCGGGAGTACCCCGAAGAGCTATCTCTCCATGGTGCAGAATGAAAATACGGTCTGCATAAGGGACCAGTTCCAAAGGTCTGTGGGAAACCATAATCATGGTAATTTTCCTGGAGCGGTGCAAGCTGGTTACATGTTTTAAAAATTCTTCTCTCCCCCGGGGATCCAGCCCGGCAGTAGGCTCATCCAGTATAAGGATATCGGGGTACATGGAAATAACCCCCGCCAGGGCTACTCTCCTCATCAGTCCCCTGCTAAGTTCAAAAGGGGAACGGTCTTTTGTATTTTCATAGTCCAGCTCCATACTTTCCAGGGATTCCCTTACCCTTTTTTCTATCTCTCGGGGAGAAAGCCCCTGGTTTCCGGGGCCGAAAGCCACCTCCTGGTAGACGGTCTCCGCAAACAGTTGTTGCTCGGGGTGTTGAAATACCAGGCCAACCAAAGGGAAGCCATGCAAATAACCCTCCGTTGCTTTTTCACTTCTGACCCTTACCGTTCCTTCCGAAGGTCGGAGAAGCCCCCCCAGAATCTGCAGCAATGTAGATTTCCCCGAACCGGTAGAACCCATAATGCCTGCAAACTCGCCCTGTTCTATGGCAAGGCTAACTCCTCTCAAGGCTTCTACCTGGTAGGGCGTACCCGGCATATAAATGTACTTCAGGCCATCTGCTTCCAGGAGCATATGCTATCCACCAGCTGTTCCATGGTTATTATTGGAAAAGATAAAGGTATTCCCCCTTCGCGCAGGCGATTGGCCAGTGACGCAGCCGGTGGGAGGTCAAGACCCCGTTCTTTTAACCAGGTTCCCCTGCTTAGTACCTGCTGAGCGGGGGCATCTATTGCTATTTCCCCGTTGTATAAAACTATTACCCGGTCGGCCAGGGCCGCTTCTTCCAGAAAGTGAGTAACGTTGACCAGGGTTATATTATCTAAGCGATTTAATTTTAATGCTGTATCTATTACTTCAGCTTTACCCCTCCGGTCCAGGAGTGAGGTAGCTTCATCTAAAAGTAGGCAACGGGGCCTCATGGCTATTACCCCTGCTATTGCCACCCTCTGCTTTTGCCCGCCCGAAAGTAAATGGGGAGCATGATGCGCCCAGTGGTCCAGATCCATGGCTTGTAAAACTTCGTTTACCCTTTTCTTGATTTCCGGGGCAGGAAACGACAGGTTTTCCAGGCCAAAAGCCACATCTTCTTCCACGGTAGTAGCCACAATCTGGTTGTCCGGGTTCTGGAAAACCATCCCGCATTCTTGTCTGATCTCCCATGTGTTTTGGGGGTCCGAGGTAACTCTACCTCCTACCCGCACTTCTCCACCGGTGGGCTCCAAAAGGGCGTTGAAAAGCTTTAATAGCGTAGATTTTCCCGAACCGTTAGGCCCAATTATGGCTACATGCTCTCCCGAATAAATACTTAAATCAATGCCCTTCAGGGCACTTACCGGTCCCGAAGGGCTTTCATACTGATAAAACACATTGCAGGCGGTAATAAAAGGCTCCATGACAAAACTCCGCTCTATCAGATTTATTATACCACCAGCTCCAAAACCACCAGGGGAGCCCCGTCTCCCCTGCGGTATCCTACCCTGGTCATGCGGGTATAACCGCCTTCTTTTACCTCCATGCGGGGGCCAATCTTTTCAAAAAGCTTGGAAACCACATCTTCTTCCAGTATAAATGCCAGCGCCTGACGGCGGGAGTGAAGATCACCCTTTTTGGCCAGGGTGATCATCTTCTCCGCCAGGCGGCGTACCTCCCTGGCTTTAGATTCCGTGGTAGTTATCTTTTCTTCTTTTAAAAAGTTGGTAACCTGGCTGCGCAGCAGCGCACGCCTTGGACCCGATTTTCTTCCCAGTTTACGCTTTGGCATGGTATTGCCATCCTCCTCCCTTGCCTACGTATCTTTGTCCTTTTTCTTTAGTGACAGTCCCAGCTCGGCCATTTTATTTTCCACTTCTTCCAACGATTTTTTACCCAGGTTGCGGACCTTCATCATTTCATCTTCAGTTTTCTGGGTTAGCTCATAAACCGTATTTATACCGGCCCTTTTCAGACAGTTGTAGGAGCGCACCGAAAGGTCCATGTCCTCAATAGTCATTTCCAGGATCTTTTCTTTATCATCATCTTCTTTTTCGGAAAGCAGCTCCACATCGTCTGAACTGCCGTCAATATTTACAAACAGGTTGAAATGTTCGTTTAATATGCGGGCTCCTTTGCTTACTGCTTCATCGGGGTTTATGCTTCCATCTGTCCAGAGCTCCATGGTTAACTTGTCGTAATCAGTCACCTGGCCCACCCGGGTGTCCTCTACGTTATAATTTACCTTTCTTATAGGTGAAAAGATTGAATCCACCGGTATCAACCCGATGGGCTGCTGGTGGCTCTTGTTTCTTTCAGCCGGAACATAACCCCTTCCGTTCATGACCGTTATTTCCATCTGCAACCTGCCTTTTTCTTCCAGGCTGGCTATGGAAAGGTCCGGGTTTAGTATCTCCACCTCAGACGGGGCTTCTATATGTGAAGCCATCACTTCTGCCGGTCCCTGAACATCCACGGTAAGAGTATGAACTTCCTGATCGTGGATTCTCATGCACAGGGATTTTAGCCGCAGAATTATTTCCGTTGCGTCTTCCAGCACACCATCCAGGCTGGAAAACTCGTGCAGCGCCCCTTCTATCTTTACATTGGTAACCGCTGCACCGGGCAGTGAAGAAAGCAAAACCCTCCTCAAGGCGTTGCCCAGGGTAATACCGTAACCCCTCTCTAAAGGTTCCACCTCAAATTTGCCGTAAGTGCGGTCTTCGTTTTTTTCTATCCACTCGATTTTCGGCTTTTCAATTTTGATCATACTAATTGACTATACCCCCTTCTTTTATTTAATGAGGGTTTTTACCGGGAATACATCTCTACGATAAGCTGCTCTGAAACCGGGGAATCTATTTCTTCCCTGGATGGTTTCCGGATTATTTTCCCGCTCATTTTTTCAAAATCAACCTCGAGCCAGTCCACTGTGCCTTGCTGCTGTCCTGTTTCGGCCAGCTCCTTGAAGACATCCTTACCGCGGGATTTTTCTCGAACCGATATTACCTCCCCCGGCCTGGTTAAATAAGAAGGAATGTCTACTTTTTTACCGTTTACAGCAAAGTGTCCGTGCTTGATTAGCTGCCGGGCCTGCTGCCTGGAAGCAGCCAACCCCATACGGTAAGTCACATTGTCCAACCGGCTTTCCAGTATCTGAAGCAGAATTTCCCCGGTAACTCCCTTTCTGCGGTCTGCTTCTTTAAAATAATTGTGAAACTGTCTTTCCAGAACTCCGTATATGCGACGGGCTTTTTGTTTTTCTCTCAGTTGAAGCCCGTATTCCGATACCTTGGACCTGCTCTGGCCGTGCTCTCCAGGTGGATAAGGATGCCTGACCATAGCACACTTGTCGGTATAACAACGTTCTCCTTTTAAAAACAGTTTGGCGCCTTCTCTTCTGCAGTGGCGGCAAACTGCGCCCCTGTACCTTGCCATGTAGGTATAAGCACCTCCTTTAATCTAAGATTTGGTTACACACGGCGCCTCTTGGGGGGTCGACAGCCGTTGTGCGGAATTGGAGTAACATCTTTAATTACGTTTATTTCCAACCCTGCAGCCTGCAAGGACCGTATAGCTGCTTCTCGCCCGGCACCGGGACCCTTGACGTAAACTTCTACATGCCTCATACCCTGCTCCATGGCTTCCTTGGCGGCGGTTTCTGCAGCTAACTGTGCTGCAAAAGGAGTTGATTTTCGAGAACCTTTAAAACCAACGTTCCCCGCACTGGACCAGCAAAGGCTGTTTCCCTGCATGTCGGTAATGGAAATAATGGTATTGTTAAACGTGGATCTTATATGGGCTATACCCTGTTCCACATTTCGGCGCACTTTGCGCTTTGTCCGCGCTGCCCTTTTCCGGGTCATCAATTACCCTCCTTTTGTAAATTACTTGTAACTGGTTCTAATAAATCGCCTGAACAGCTAAAAGGGATAATTTACTTTTTACGGCGCGCACCAACAGTCTTTTTGGGTCCCTTGCGAGTTCGGGCGTTGTTTTTGGTAGACTGACCCCGGACGGGTACCCCGCGGCGGTGCCTGATACCACGGTAGCTGTTAATTTCAATTAGCCGCTTTATATCCATGTTTATATTCCGTCTCAGTTCACCTTCTACGGTGTAATTTTTATCGATAAAGTCCCGAATCTTGTTAATTTCGTCTTCCGTAAGATCCCTTACACGAGTGTCCGGGCTTATATCGGTACCTTTTACTATTTCACTGGCCCTGGTTTTTCCTATTCCAAAAATATAGCTCAGGGCTGCTTCCACCCGTTTATCACGGGGCAGGTCCACACCTGCTATTCTGGCCACTCAAAACACCTCCCCTCCATTTTAATTGCCCTTATTAAATAACCTTGAATAGTTGAATAAAGGTAAATATTTGTTCTGGCAGTAAAATATTACCCCCGGTTATGGTTCCCTTTCCAGCACATTGTATGCCATTTTTTACATGTTAACCCTGTCTTTGCTTGTGCTTAGGAATGGAACATATAACTATTACCTTCCCTTTGCGACGGATAATTTTACACCTGTCGCAAATTCGTTTTACGGAAGGCCTTACCTTCATGATTTCGACCTCCTTACTTGTAGCGATAAGTGATCCGGCCGCGGCTTAAATCATAAGGTGATAGTTCTACCAGCACGCGGTCTCCAGGAAGTATACGAATAAAATTCATGCGGATCTTGCCGGATACATGGGCCAGAACCTTGTGGCCGTTTTTGAGCTCCACCTTGAACATGGCATTAGGAAGAGGCTCCAGCACCGTACCTTCCATTTCAACAACTTCTTTCTTTTTGGTCATACCGTTTTTCTAGACCTCCCTTTGCGCCACTTCTTTTTCCTGGACAAAACTCTTTATGCTGGCAGCAATTCTCTCGTTGTTTAGCTCCCCGGATACTATTTTCTCCTGGAAATTATTTATCCAGCGCCGGTACCTCTGCAGGTGAATAATATTCTTTTTCTTGGGGGTATCCAGGGTCCTGTTTTTACCGTTTACCAGCAATACATGCCTGTCATCCAGTATTCTCAATACCAGGTAATGTTTCCCTTTATCTCTGCCTGCCTTGGAACGAACCAGCTGACCGGGCTCTAAGGGTATTACTTCTTCCACTGTCTCCTCCCCTTTAAGTCATAAACAGGGTATCTGCTCTATTAGCGGTTGTTTATTCCCGCTTTATCTAAAAAAATCACAAGCCTGACAGTCACAAAACAGTTAATATTTCCGCTCCGTTTTCTCCCGCCACCACGGTATGCTCAAAGTGGGCACATAGTTTCCTGTCCCTGGTAACCACGGTCCAGTTGTCTTCCAAAACTTCTACCTCCCAGGTGCCCTCGTTAACCATGGGTTCTATGGCAAAAGCCATCCCTTTTTTTATGCGGGGACCTCTTCCCGGCGGCCCAAAATTGGGAACCTGCGGCTCTTGGTGCATCTGCCGCCCTATCCCGTGACCCACATAATTCCGCACTACAGAGTAATTTTCCGCCTCTACGTAGGACTGCACCGCGTGGGATATATCGGAAAGGTAATTTCCCTCTTTTACTTTATCTAGCGCTTTCTGCAACGAATTGCGGGTTACTTCTATTAAACGCCTGGTGCTGGAAGAAACCCTGCCTACTTCAAAAGTGACGGCTGCGTCACCACAAAAGCCCCGGTAATAAACTCCAACATCAATACTTATAATATCCCCTTCATTTAATTTTCTTACCCCGGGGATACCATGCACCAGCTCCTCGTTGACAGAAGCGCATATACTGGCCGGAAAACCCTGGTATCCCAGAAAGGCAGGTTCTGCCCCTTCTCGCCTTATCAGCTTTTCCGCCTTTTTATCCAGCCTGCCAGTGGGCACACCGGGAGCAACTTCGCGCTCCATCTCCTGTAGCACCATGGCTACTATCTTACCCGCCTGCCTCATTAACTGTATCTCTTCTGCGCTTTTTATTTCAATCATGGTTTTTACCTCTACCTTATTTCATAAAGCCCCTGTAACTTCTCGTAAGCAGGTGTCCTTCTATCTGCTTCATGGTTTCCAGCGTAACCCCGACCACGATGATGAGCCCGGTACCGTGAAATACCATGGGCATCTCCATAGCGCGCTCCAGGAGCATGGGAAACACGGCTATAAACGCCAGGGCAAAAGCCCCAACCGTAGTTAAGCGGGTCAGCACACGGGAAAGATACTGCGCTGTTGGCCTCCCCGGCCTTAGCCCCGGTATAAAACCCCCGTACTTTTTAATGTTAGTGGCTATGGAGTTGGGGTCGAACTGTATGGCCGTATAGAAAAAGGTAAATAAAATAATCAGGATTACGTACAATAGTAAATACAGGGTGTTACCCGGTTCCAGGTAAGTCGCTATCCTGGCCGCATACGGGTGATCTATAAACATGGCAATTGTTGCCGGGAACATCATCAGCACCGATGCAAATATTACCGGAATAACGCCGGCCTGGTTGACTTTCATGGGAATATAAGTGGACTGTCCACCGTACATTTTGCGTCCCACTACCCGCTTGCTGTACTGTACCTTTATACGGCGCTGTCCCTGGTTTAAGCCGATTATGCCCAGTATCAGCAACAGCAGCAGTATGCCTGCAGCAATTACTACGTAAATGGGCAACCCTTCCCTTATTTCCGAAGCTACTTGGCCTATGCCGTAGGGAAAACCGGCGATTATACCCGCAAAAATTATCAGGGAAATGCCGTTCCCAATACCTTTTTCCGTTATAAGCTCTCCCATCCACATGAGAAAAGCCGTTCCCGCAGTTAAAGTTATCACCACTATCATAAACGTGGTAAAGCCGGGGTTAGGGATGATATCCGTCCCCCCTTGATTAAACATGAAGAAATACATACCTATAGCCTGGAAAAAAGCTATGACCACGGTTCCGTACCGGGTTAACTGGGCTATTTTCTTTTTCCCTTCCGGGCCTTCTTCACCCCATTCCTTGAGCTTGGGTATTACCACGGTTAAAAGGTTCATTATAATGGAGGCGTTAATATAAGGCATTATACCCAGCGCAAACAGGGCAAAATTGTTCAGGGCGCCCCCTCCCATGTAACCCATAAATGCAAATATGGTTTCTCCTTCCAGTATTGTATCCACAAGCTGCTCCGCATCAACCCCGGGAACGGGGACATGTGAACCAACCCGGAATATTACAAACATCGCCAGCGTAAACAGTATGCGGTTACGTAGTTCGTTTATACGCAGTGCTGTTCTTACTGTATCCAGCATTAGAGCACCTCCACCTTGCCTCCGGCATTCTCGATCTTCTCTGCAGCAGATTTACTAAAAAAATGAGCCTGAACTACCAGTTTCTTATCAAGTTGGCCTTTCCCAAGTACCTTAACCGGCTTTTTGCTATCTTTAACCAGGCCGGTTTCATTCAATGTTTCCGGGGTTACCACGGTATCTTCTGTAAAATGGTTCAGGGCCCCTATATTTATAACAGAATACTCTTTCCTGAATATATTGGTAAACCCTTTTTTGGGAACACGCTGGTTAAGCGGCAACTGTCCGCCTTCAAAGCCTATTCTTACGCCGCCTCCGGAACGCGCGTTTTGCCCTCTATGGCCCCTGCCGGACGTCTTGCCCTGCCCGGCAGAAATGCCGCGACCCTTGCGGGTTGGGGCAAACCTGGCCCTGCGGGGAACTCTTATTTCGTGCAGGCGCAAGGAAAACACCTCCTTATCCAGTTAATGCAGTTATTTATAAATTTGGCCGGCATCAGGTACTTTTAACCTGGATACCTCTGAGCCTGGACACTTCTTCTTCTCTTTTTAGATGGCGCAAACCTTCCAGCGTAGCGTTGATGATATTTAAAGGATTATCGGAGCCCAGTGACTTGGTAAGCACATCGCGGATTCCGGCCAGTTCCATCACAGCCCTTACGTGTCCGCCGGCTATAACTCCGGTACCTTCAGAAGCCGGTTTGAGCATTACCTCGCCCGCCCCGTATTTGCCAATTATAAAATGAGGGATGGTAGTTTCTACCATGGGTACGTGAACCATGTTTTTCTTGGCGTTTTCTACCCCCTTGCGTATCGCCTCGGGGACTTCGCCCGCCTTTCCCATGCCGGCTCCCACGTTACCCTCACGGTCGCCTACCACTACCAGCGCACTAAAGCTGAAGCGGCGGCCCCCTTTTACTACTTTGGCAACCCGGTTTATCTTAACCACCTTTTCTTCTAATTCCTGGGTTTGATTCGGCTCCATTACGGTTTGATTTCCCTCCTTTCTTGATTAAAAATTCAATCCTCCGTCCCGGGCACCATCGGCCAGCGCTCTTACCCGGCCATGGTACAAATAACCTCCCCGGTCAAATACAACCTGATCAATACCTTTTTCCTGCGCCCGCCTGGCTACCAGCTCCCCTACCCGGCGAGCCGCCTCTGAGTTGGAACCCCGCGGCAGCTCTTCTTTTAACTCCGGTTCCAGGGTAGAAGCAGCAACCAGGGTGTGCCCGCTGGTATCATCAATTATTTGGGCATATATATGGCTCAAGCTGCGATATACGTTTAGTCGCGGCTTTTCTTTGGTTCCGACAACTTTTTTGCGAACCCTGCCATGGCGCCGTTTCCTGCTTAAATCTCTTTCTTTAGTTTTTGCCATTGTCATACAAAAGCACCTCCCTAACCTGCTGCGCAGCTGCTATTTGCCTGCTTTGCCTACTTTTTTCCGCAGTTTTTCATCCATGTACTTGATCCCTTTTCCTTTATAGGGTTCCGGAGGATATAACCTCCTTATCCGGGCTGCAAAATCGCCCACCTGTTCTTTATCAATCCCGTTTATAACTATCCGGTTATTGCTGGGCAATTCAATATTAATGTTTTCTTCCGGCTCAATTATTACCGGATGAGATAAACCTATAGAAAGGCTTATTTTATCTCCCTGCTGGGTCGCGCGATATCCCACTCCCTGTATATCCAGGGTTCTGGTAAATCCTTCCGTAACCCCTTGGACCATGTTGGCTACTATACTCCTGGTTAAACCGTGCAGGGCGCGGTGTTTTTTGCTTTCTGTGGGCCTGGTTACCCGCAACTGGTTATCGTTTTGTTCAATAATTATTTCCCGCGGAACTTGCTTTTCCAGTTCACCTTTAGGACCTTTTACTTTAACGTAATCATCTTTTATGCTTACCTCCACCCCGTCGGGGACAGGAATGGGATTCTCTCCTATACGGGACATAGAGCTACCTCCTTACACTTTTCCTACCTACCAGATATAACACACTACTTCACCGCCGACCCCTTCCTGGCGGGCGGCCTTGTCGGTTAAAATGCCCCGGGAAGTGGAAATTACCGCTATACCCAATCCTCCCAAGACTCGCGGCAGTTCATCCTTGCCCGCGTAGACCCGGAGACCCGGTTTGCTTATTCTTTTTAAACCGGAAAGCACCCTCTGGGAATCAGGGCCGTATTTCATCTGTAAACGCAGCATACCCTGCTTGTCATCATTAATATAATGGTAGTCCTTGATAAAACCTTCCACCTTCATTATTTCCGCAATGGCATTTTTGGCTTTGGAAGCAGGAACTTCCACTTCCTGGTGCTGATTCATGTTGGCATTGCGTATCCTGGTGAGCATATCTGCAATGGGATCGGTCATCATTCTTCTAAAAACCCTCCTTCCCCTCTTTCTACTACCAGCTGGCTTTCCTGACGCCGGGTATTTTTCCCTCGTTGGCCAGCTTCCTGAAACATATTCTACACAAACCAAACTTCCGCAGGTACGCCCTGGGCCTGCCGCAAATTTCACACCTGTTGTACTGCCTGACCCTGAATTTAGGCTTCTTCTTGGCCTTGGCCATTAATGACTTTTTAGCCATAATACCCTCCTTATCGTTGTACGTTTATGCAGCCTGGAAAGGCATTCCCAGATGCCGAAGCAATTCCCGCGCTTCTTCATCAGTTTCAGCCGTGGTAACGATGGTAATGTCCATACCCATTATCTTTTCCACCTGGCTGTATTCAATTTCCGGGAATATTAGCTGCTCTTTTACCCCCAGCGTAAAGTTCCCCCTGCCGTCAAACGAATGTGGCGAAATACCCTGGAAATCTCTAACCCGGGGCAGGGCTACGTTGAAAAGTTTATCTAGGAAATCATACATCTTCTGCCCCCTTAGAGTCAACTTGCAACCTATGGGGTTGCCTTCCCTTACTTTAAACCCGGCTACCGACTTTTTGGCCCTGGTTATTACCGGCCTCTGCCCAGTAATTTGTGCCAGATCGTTGGCTGCAGCTTCTAAAAGCCTGGGGTTATCTTTACCTTCACCAATGCCCATATTTATAACTACTTTTTCCAACCGGGGGACTTCGTACCGGTTCCGGTAATGGAAGTGTTCCATCATTTCCCTTACTACGTTGTTAAAATACTTTTCCTTCAACCTGGACACGGCATTGCTCCTCCTTCCTACTTGTCAACGGTTTTACCGCACTTTTTACATGTTCTAACTTTCCGCCCATCGGCAAGTTTATCCCTGGACACCCTGGTTGGCATATTACACTGCGGGCAGAGAAGCTGTACCCTGGAAACATAAATGGGCGCTTCCATTTCGCGTATTCCGCCCTGTTTTACTTTTTGGGTGGGCTTGGCATGTTTTTGAATTAAATTTATGTTTTCTACTTTCACTTTCCCTTCCGAAGGGTAAGCGGCAATTACCTTGCCTTTTTTCCCCTTGTCCTTACCCGCTCGAACTACAACCTGATCGCCTGTTTTTATTTTCAACCTGGGAACCGCCAAGTAGTAACACCTCCTCTTGTAACGCCTTATATTACTTCAGGGGCCAATGATACGATTCTCATGAAATCGCTTTCCCTCAGCTCCCTGGCCACCGGTCCAAATATGCGAGTGCCCCTGGGACTATTCACCTCATTTATTATTACTGCAGCATTATCATCAAATTTTATATACGAACCGTCTTTACGACGAAGCCCGGAGCGGGTACGTACTATTACCGCCCTGACTATTTCACCCTTCTTAACTACTCCTCCAGGAGTGTGCTCCTTGACCGTAGCCACTATTGTGTCGCCTATATTCCCCGCGCGCCGGTGGGACCCGCCGGTAACTCTTATACACATGATTTTCCTGGCTCCTGTATTGTCCGCTACTTTTAGATTGGTTTCACTCTGTATCACCGATGCCCCTCCTTTCTAAAACAACCCTGAAAAAGCTAAAACTTGGACTTTTCCGTTATCTCCACCAGGCGCCACCTTTTATGCCTGCTTAAAGGCCTGGCTTCTTCTATCTTTACCAGGTCTCCTTTTTGAGACTGGTTTTCGCCGTCGTGTACCTTGAACTTGGTAGTCCGGCGCATGGTTTTACCATACAGCGAATGACGGGTCATTCTTTCCACCGCCACTACCCGGGTTTTATCCATTTTATCGCTAACTACCCTGCCGGTGCGTATTTTTCTCTTACCTTTTTCCATCTAGTTTCCTCCCTCCTTATCCAAACTGCCCGCAACTAGCTGCCTGCATGCTGACGGCGCTCGTTGATAATAGTTTTTACCCTGGCGATACTACGCCTGACTTCTTTTATACGCATATGATTCTCCAACTGCCCCGTAGCCAACTGGAAACGGAGGTTAAAAAGTTCTTCCTTGAGCTCGTTTTCCTTTTCCCGGAGCTGCTTATCGGAGAGCTCTCTTACTTCTTGGATTTTCATCATTACGCCTCACCACCCATTTCGTACCTCTTAACAAATTTGGTTTTGTTGGGAAGTTTGTGAGCTGCCAGTCTTAAAGCGTTACGGGCAACATCTTCTCTAACCCCGGCTATTTCAAACATAACCCTGCCAGGTTTAACTACCGCTACCCAGTATTCGGGAGAGCCTTTTCCTTTACCCATTCTTGTTTCCGCAGGTTTTTCCGTTATGGGCTTGTCGGGGAAAATTCTTATCCATACTTTGCCTCCCCTTTTAATGTACCGGGTCATGGCTATACGAGCTGCTTCTATCTGCTGGCTGGTGACCCAGGAAGGCTCTACCGCTTGAAGACCGTATTCGCCAAAATGTATTTCCGTACCGCCCTTGGCTCTACCTTTCATTCTTCCTCTCTGTTGACGGCGGTACTTAATTTTTTTAGGCATCAACATTTTTTACCCCTCCCTGGCCTTCATTAACTTCTTCACCCGGGCTGCTACCTTTTTGGGGAAGAATTTCACCTTTGTAAATCCATACTTTAACCCCAAGCTGCCCGTACATGGTATTAGCTTCGCAAAATCCGTAATCTATATCGGCACGCAGCGTTTGCAGGGGCACGGTACCTTCCATATAGCTTTCGTTGCGGGCCATTTCTGCTCCGCCCAAACGGCCGCTGCAGATGATCTTGATTCCCTTGGCGCCAGCTCTTATGCTCCTGAACACCGCCTGCTTCATGGCCCGGCGAAAAGCAACCCTCCTGGCCAGCTGCAAGGCCACGTTTTCTGCTACCAGGTAAGCATCAAGTTCCGGAGTTTTAATTTCTACAATGTTTATATGCAGCTTTTTGTTTGATATTTTTTCCAAATTCTTGCGGAGTTCTTCAACACCCGCACCGCCTCTTCCAATTACCATCCCCGGTTTGGAAGTGTGAATGTTTAACTTTACATTATTGGCGGCCCTTTCTACTTCTACGCGAGAAACACCTGCACCGGGCAGCTTGTTTTCAATATGGTTCCTGATTTCCAGGTCTTCGTGCAGAAGCTGGTTGTAATTTTTGTCGGCAAACCAGCGGGCATCCCAGTCGCGTATTACACCTATTCGGAATCCTATGGGGCTAACTTTCTGACCCACTATTCAGCCTCCTTTCCTTCCCTTAAAACAAGGGTAATATGACTCAATCTCTTGCGTATGAGATAACGGCGTCCCCGGGCCCGAGGCTGAACCCTTTTCATGGTAGGGCCTTCATCTACATAAGCCCGGTGAACGTACAGGTCAAACGTATTCATATCTTGATTGTTCTCTGCATTGGCAACGGCAGAATCCAGCAGTTTCCCTATTATGCTTGCCGCCCGACGCGGATTGTATTTTAATATAGCCTTGGCTTCTTCTACCGGTTTATAGCGAATTAAATCTATAACCGCCCTGGCTTTCCTGGGTGCTATTCTGACATAATTGGCCTTTGCTTTTGCTTCCATATATTAAACCTCCTCCTACTTTAAGGCAGTAGAACGCTCGGTATGCGATCCGTGTCCTCTAAAAGTGCGGGTAGGTGCAAATTCACCCAGTTTATGCCCTACCATATCCTCGGTTATAAACACAGGCACATGTTTCCTGCCATCGTGCACTGCAATTGTATGGCCCACCATTTCGGGAAATACCGTGGAACGCCTGGACCACGTTTTTATAACCTTTTTCTGCTTCTTCTCGTTCATCTCTTCAATTCTTTTCATCAGCCTGGGCTCAATATAAGGCCCTTTTTTCAATGAACGAACCATCCGCTACCCTCCTTCGCCTTAATTTATTTCCTGCGGGATTTAACAATATAATCATTTGATTTTTTCTTCTTTCTACGGGTTTTGTAACCCATTGTGGGCTTGCCCCAGGGAGTAACCGGGCTGGGCATCCCTATGGGCGCCCTGCCTTCCCCACCCCCGTGGGGGTGATCGGCAGGGTTCATGGCCGAACCTCGCACTACAGGCCTCCGCCCCATCCATCGGGTCCTTCCGGCTTTTCCTATATCAATGTTTTCATGCTCTACGTTACCCAGCTGACCCACTGTGGCCCGGCAATCCATGAGTATTAACCTCACTTCGCCCGAAGGCAGTTTCACGTGGGCATACTTGCCTTCTTTGGCTACCAGCTGAGCCGCACCGCCTGCGGAACGCACCAGCTGCCCGCCGGCGCCGGGCTTCAACTCTATATTATGCACAAACGTTCCCGCGGGGATATTCCGCAAGGGAAGCGCGTTTCCCGGCCTGATCTGGGCCCTGGGGCCGGATATTATTTCCTGTCCTTCTCTTATCCCCAGGGGAGCCAGGATATACCTTTTTTCTCCATCGACATAATGGAGAAGGGCTATACGAGAAGAACGGTTGGGATCATATTCCACCCCGGCCACCCTCGCCGGAATGCCGTCTTTGTTTCTCTTGAAATCTATCAACCGGTATTTTCTCTTGTGCCCCCCGCCCCTGTGGCGTGCGGTTATCCTGCCGTAAACATTTCTACCGGATGCTTTTTTATAATCATCAAGTAGCGATTTTTCCGGCTCTTTTTTGGTTACCTCTTCAAAGGCAGAAACGGCCATAAATCTTCTACCCGGCGAGGTAGGTCTGAAACGTTTCAAGGACATCTCTTTTCCCCCCTTTTACCACTTTAAACCCTGATGCTCTTGTTTATTCAAATACTTCTATTCAAATACTTCTATTCAAATACTTCTATGGGTTTGCTGTCTTCTTTTAAAGTAACAATAGCTTTTTTGTATCCGGGACGGACGCCTTCCGGAAACCGTCCCAGGCGACGCCTTTTACCTTTAACATTCATGGTATTTACCGATTGGACTTTCACATCAAATATATCTTCAAGTGCTTTTTTTATCTGTATCTTGTTGGCGCCTTTATGCACCAGAAAAGTATACTTGTTTTCTTCCATTAAGTCAGTAGAACGTTCTGTAATCACCGGTTTTAAAATAATATCCCTGGGATTTTCCATCAGGAAAACACCTCCTCCGCCACCTGCAATCCTTCTTTTGTCAACACCACGTATTCGTGGTTCAACAGATCTAAAACGTTTAATTGATGAGCATTGACCGTTTTAACCCCCTGCAGGTTCCTGGCTGATTTGCTTACCACGGGATCGGGCCTGCCAAGGACCAGTAAAGTACTGGGGCCTGCTTTCAAATTCTCCATTAAATTTACTATTTTTTTAGTTCTGGGTTCTTCCAGCGAAATTTCTTCTACCACCAGGAGTTTCCCTTCCTGGTACTTGGAAGTTAAAGCAGAACGCAGGGCGGCTCTCTTAACCTTCCTGGGCACCCTGGTCCGGTAATCCCGCGGTTTAGGACCAAAAGTTACTGCACCGCCCACCCACAGGGGCGATCGTACGGTGCCATGCCTGGCTCTTCCCGTCCCTTTTTGGGGCCAGGGTTTGCTTTTACTTCCCCTTACTTCGCCTCTCTTCTTGGTAGAAGAAGTTCCCTGGCGCTGGTTGGCCATCTGGGCAACCGCCGTATAGTAAACTGCATCTTTTTTTACAGGAGCCATGAAGAGATCCTCTTTGAGCTCTACATCTCCTACTTGTTTTCCTTTTTCGTTCATCACCGATAGCTTGGGCACCAAGGCTACCTCCTTTCCTTCCTGTCCGCAACAAGCTTGTTGTTATCCTTACTGCGGGACTTTAGCAGCTTCTCTAACCTCTAACACGCTTCCCCGGGGACCGGGAACAGAACCTTTTACCAACAGGAGGCCCTTTTCGCCGTCAGCTTCTACTACCTTGAGGTTTAATACAGTAGTGCTCCTGCCTCCCATACGCCCGGGCAGCGGCCTTCCCTTAAAGACCCGGGAAGCATCCATATTCCCCATAGAACCGGAACCCCTGTGGTAGTGAGAACCGTGGGTTTTGGGGCCCGTCGAATAACCGTGCCTTTTGATCGAGCCGGCAAATCCTTTGCCCCTGGAAACACCGTTAATATCCACCTTTTCTCCGGCTTTAAAAAGGTCCGCCGTGATCTCGTCTCCCGGCTGGTATTGTTCCGCCTCTTCCAGCTTAAATTCTTTTAAATAACGGTAGGGGGTGGCTCCCCACTTCTGGAAATGACCCTGCAGGGGACGGTTAACTTTGCGGGGCTTTAATTCTTCAAACCCTACCTGCAGTGCCTGGTAACCATCATTTTTCGGTGTTTTTTTCTGGACCACCTTGCACGGACCTGCTTTTAATACCGTTACCGGCACAACGCGCCCCTCTTCATCGTATATTTGAGTCATACCCACTTTGCGGGCCAGTATAGCTTTTTTCAACCTTATCACCTCCTGCTGCACCTACAGCTTGATCTCAATGTCTACTCCTGCAGGTAAGTCTAAGCGCATTAAAGCATCAATAGTTTTGGGATCGGGATCCAAAATGTCAATTAACCTCTTATGAGTTCGCATCTCAAACTGTTCCCGGGAGTCCTTAAATTTATGAGGAGCCCGGATAACCGTGTAGAGGTTTCTCTCCGTAGGCAGAGGCACCGGTCCGGAAACTTCAGCACCGGTCCGCCTTGCCGTTTCCACTATCTTCCCCGAAGACTGATCCAACAGATTATGATCGAACGCCTTTAACCTTATACGTACTTTCTGACTTGCCACTTACCCACGCCTCCTCACACCTGAATTTTGCACCGGACCATTGCAAGTAATGCTTTTAACCCTCCGGCGCTGCTTCAAGGTTAATAATATTAGTTAGTCTTCCACCACACCGGTAACCACGCCTGCGCCTACCGTTCTGCCGCCTTCACGAACCGCAAAACGAAGACCCTCTTCTATGGCTACCGG